>Ga0209702_10000210_pt1 | contig 118455 bp, 94 predicted proteins | sample FRY01_FD_187210 | JGI IMG/M metagenome (GOLD analysis project Ga0209702, IMG submission 187210) | Freshwater microbial communities from Lake Fryxell liftoff mats and glacier meltwater in Antarctica - FRY-01 (SPAdes) (version 2) | ecosystem: Environmental > Aquatic > Freshwater > Ice > Glacier...
TGAGATAAGTTCATTTTTAACATCTGTAAATGAAGTGATAGAAAAAATGAGATTTTGGAATCACTAAATTAATTAACTGCCAACGCTAAAGCAAGCACATTTGCAATTCGCACAAGCCAACGCACAGTCCAAAAATTGCAAAAGAGCTTGCTTAGCCAACGCATACAAAAATTGTTTTAAAAAAATTTCCAACGCTTCAAAAAAAATAAAAATACTCAACGCACAACCGACACTCAATGACACGAAAACTCAACAATGACAATGGTTTCAACGACATGGTGAACAGAAGGCCAGCAGGTAACAGCACCTACAAGAAATTGGCGGCTTATTGCTTCGTAAGAAAGTTTTGTGGTTCAAAAAACATTTGTTCTCCGCATCAACATTTGTGGTAAAAATCGCCAACTTCTTGTAGCTGCAAACCGTTAGCAGAAACCCTAAAAAAACGACAGTGTAAACAATGAAACAATCAAAAATGAATAGACGACATTTTATAAAACAATCAACTTTACTCTCCATTGGTGGACTACCTATCCCCTCGATATTTCTTTCTTCTTGTATAAAAGAAAATTTGTTTGAGGACATCAACTATGATGGGAAAGTTTTAATTATTGGTGCAGGTGCTGCTGGACTTTATGCTGGCTACATCTTAAAATCAAAGGGTATTAATTTTCAAATTTTAGAAGCATCATCTACTTATGGTGGAAGACTTGGAAAACTAACAAATTTTGCAAATTTCCCTATTGACCTTGGTGCACAATGGCTTCATGGTAAGAACAGTATTCTTGGCGACTTAATTCAAAAATCAAACACCAAAATTACCTTAGATAATTCTGAAGAATTTTATTGGTATAATAATCAAATTATAAGTTCATTACCTAAAGACATAAATGCGATTTTTGTTCGTGAAAATAATTTGCCCGATATATCTTTTAAAGATTTTGCTGTTCAGGAAGGGTTTGGAAACGACTATTCAAATATTGTCGAAGGGATTGCAGGGGACAGTGGTGCCTCAGCTTCGAAAATTTCGACTTATTGGAAAATCAAAGAAGAAGAAAACTGGAATTCGGGCGATCATGATTTTAAATTTCAAGAAACCTATTTTGACCTAATTGATACACAAATAGCTAGCCAAGTAAAAGACAAAATTAAACAAAACACCATTATTACTAAAGTTGACTATTCTCAATCGACTATTGTGGTTACGGACAGTAATAATAATACCTACACGGCAGACAAATTAATAATTACAGTTCCTATTACAATTTTAAAATCAAATGATATTGAGTTTGTTCCAGCTCTCCCTTCAGAAAAAACATCAGCTTTCTCTAAAATTGGGATGGAGGCTGGGATGAAAGTGTTTATGAAATTTAGCAATAAATTTTTTGACCAAAATATTATTGGTGGAAACATTTGTGCAGCTTATGCAGACGATAGCGTTGGCAAAGCTGTTGATGACAAAGTCTTGCTTGCTTTTGTAATGGGCAAACAGGCAGAGTATTTAACGAGTTTGGGTAATGATAATGCAATTACAACTGCATTGCTACAAGAATTAGATACTATGTATAGCGGACAAGCAACCGCATCCTTTATTGCTTCTCACGTTCAAAATTGGACAACAAATCCTTTTATAAAAGGTGCATATTCTTACAGTACTATTGGAATGGGAAATGCTAGACAAATTGCAGCACAATCGGTAAATGACAAACTATTTTTTGCAGGCGAAGCAATGAATGTAAATGGACATCATCAAACAGTTCAAGGTGCAGTTGAAACAGGATACAGAGAAGTAATAAACGTATTAAATAGTATTAAAAAATGAAAAATTGTATTGCAATTTTAGGTCTGCTTTTTGTTTGGAATAATTTAAAAGCACAAGAGTTTAAAGCAGACGTTTCTTACAAATACATTTGTGCCAATCAATGGGATAAAGCTATTCAGACCTATAACTTTAGCCGACAATTTATTACAGGGAAACAACCTTTAATTATTCACGGATTAAACGCTTCTATTTCTTATATCTTCAAATCGCAAAAAAAAATTAAACACGGTATTAATCTTTCCTATTCCTATTTCAGAAGTTCTTCAGATAATGAAAATTTAGTAAATGTTTTAAACTTGCATTTTTTGAATCTTGGTTACCTTTTGCATTACGAAAGCACTGAAAGGCTAAAAGGATTTTATTCAGACCTGATTATTTCTGCAACTTCAAGTGGACTTTTTAGAAATGTAAATGGTGAACCGTTTGTGTATGATGACTCAAAATCAAAAGCTTTAGGAATAGGTAGTAACATAAATTTAAAAGCGGGTTATCAACTTATGATTAAAGGAAAAACTTATTTATCACCATTCATTGCTATTGGTTATACCCCTTATTTTTATTCCCCAAACACAGAAGCGGTTATTAACCAAACTAAAGGACTAACAAGTAAAAATTGGACAACAATATTGACAACTCAAGTTGGTTTAACCTTTCATATAAAGAATATTGAGTGATAGAAATAGTAGAAGGGCATCCGCTAAATACACCTACAAAAAATTGGCGGTTCAGTGGTTAAATGAAGCTTTGTGCTTCGTATCAAGTTTGTCTCTTCCTGAAAAAAGTTTACAGTTAAGGCAGATCATCCTTCCCTACATCAAAGTTTTTAAGTCATCGTAACTCAAATCCTAATTCGAACAATAAAATTCTATAATCCTTAAGAAACCTATCATATCTAGTTTTTGAAAGCCAAACATAATCCCATTTCAAGAGCCATTTGCAAAGGCGGCAGGGATAATAGTGGTTTAGTTCAAGTTTTATTTCTAAAACTTAACCGGAACAAAGTGGAGCCACGCATAGCCCGCTCGGCCGCCCATATCATTTTCAAAAAAATCTTAAAATTTACTAAAAAGCTACAAAAACACGCTAACTGTTACTAGAAAAGAACACCGTTTTGGCTTAGCTTTTTTATATTTGTAAAAACATAATCAATTTTAAATGGCTAAGAAGAAAGAACAACAAGAAGAGAAAAAACACGTAGCAGTTGTTAATAAAAAATCGTTATCATTTTTTGAGAAATATATCAATAACCCATCTCCTACTGGCTTTGAGTGGGAAGGACAAAAACTTTGGTTAGAATACATTAAACCTTATGTAGACGAGCATTATGTAGATAATTATGGTACTGCGGTTGCGGTAATTAATCCGAAAGCGAAATACAAAGTGGTGATAGAAGCCCATGCCGATGAAATTTCTTGGTTTGTAAACTACATTACTAGCGATGGTTTAATTTATGTAATTAGAAATGGTGGCTCGGATCATCAAATTGCACCCTCTAAAAGAGTAATTATCCACACCGATAAAGGTCCTGTTACTGCAGTTTTTGGCTGGCCAGCTATACATACTAGAGGTGCCGGAGAAAAAGAAGAAGCGCCACAACTGAAAAATATTTTCTTAGACTGTGGTTGCACAAGCAAAGAAGAAGTAGAGAAATTGGGTATCCATGTAGGTTGTGTAATTACTTATGAAGACCAGTTTATGGTGCTTAACGACAGGTATTATGTAGGCCGAGCTTTAGACAACAGAGCTGGCGGTTTTATGATTGCCGAAGTTGCTCGTTTACTACATGAAAACAAAAAGAAACTAGATTTTGGTTTATACATTGTAAATGCGGTACAAGAAGAAATTGGCTTACGTGGTGCAGAAATGATTGCAAACCGTATTAAACCAGATGTTGCTATTGTTACTGATGTTACTCATGATACCACTACGCCAATGATTAACAAAATTACGCAAGGCGATTTAGCTTGTGGTAAAGGTCCGGTTGTTTCTTATGCGCCAGCGGTACACGTAAACCTGAATAAATTATTGGTAGAAACGGCTCAGAAAAATAATATTCCTTTCCAAAGACAGGCTTCATCTCGTTCTACCGGGACAGATACCGATGCTTTTGCATACTCTAATGAGGGTGTGGTTTCTGCATTGATTTCTTTACCGTTAAGATACATGCATACTACGGTAGAAATGATTCATAAAGATGATGTAGATAATGTAATCAGTTTGATTTATCACTCGTTATTAGCGTTAAAAAACAATCACGATTTTAGATACATCAAATAAATTAGATGATTTTATTAAATCCTAAAAAAGGTAAATCTTTACTTTTTATACTATTTTATTGTGTGAGTTTGGGCAATTTTTGCATTGCCCAAACTACCAATAAAGGCTACCAAATCCCACCTACCCAAATTGCTAAAATTGTAGAAGAAACAGTTAACCAGCGGGTGATTTTTAGCGACGAAGCTAAATATTTAGCCATTTTACAAGCCCCAACATATATTGATTTAGAAGAGCTAGCGCAGCCTCAAGCTAAATTGGCAGGATTAAGGATAAATCTTAATACTAAACAAAATAGCAGAAACGCTTTTTACAACAGCATTAAAATTAAAAACATCAGGAATGATGAGGAGTTTAGTTTAGGAGGTTTACCAGCCAATTTTAAGCTAAGCAATTTCTCTTTTTCGCCAAACGAAGAAATGGTTGCTTTTACTTTGTTAATGGGTAGCGAGCTGCAATTATGGATTGGCGATTTAAACAAGAAAACAACAACTCGTTTATCTGATGCAATCTTAAACGACACTTACGGAACGGTTTACCAATGGTCGCCAAATAGTAAAACCATTTTAGCTAAATGCGTTGCCAATTTACCTGCGGCAGTAGCTAAAAAAGAAAGTTTTAGTCCCAATATTCAAGAAACAAACGGACAAGCGGCAATTAACAGAACCTACCAAGATTTATTAAAAAACCCTAATGATGAGGAAGCTTTAGACCGTTACCTAACAGCTCAGATTAAAATGGTTTATTTAGACGGACAAGCGATTAACTACAGCCGACCAGAGATTTACCAAAATTTTGATTTTTCGCCCGATGGCGATTTAGTAATGCTTTGGATAGTGCATAAACCTTATTCTTATGTAGTGCCTATCAATTATTTTCCTTGCAAGGTAGAAGTTAGAGACCGTTACGGTAAAGAAATAAAAGTACTGGCAGATATGCCTTTAGCAGATAATTTACCCCAAGGTTTTGATGCCGTTATCACTGGCCCTAGAGCATTTGAATGGCGAGCAGATAAACCTAAAACGGTTTTTTGGGTAGAAGCACAAGACAAGGGCGACCCTTATCAGCCAACAAGTATCAGAGACAATCTGTATACTATGGATTTTACTGAGGGTTCTCCCCTCCAAAAGAAATTGGGCGTTTGCTATTTAAGATATACCAAAATAGATTGGGGAACAGACCAAATTGCCATGGTAACCGAGCGATGGTGGAACACCCGTGGCGAAAGAAGGGTCTTTATTAAACCCGATAATAGCAGCTACCGCGTAAACTTATGGGACAGGTATTATGAGGATGCCTATAACGACCCTGGTGAATTTGTTAAAGTAAAAAACCAATACGGCAGAGATGTTTTATTATTAGATAAAGTGGCTAAAGGTTTAAGCGATGTAAATAACATGAACATTTTCTCTATTTCTGAAGGTGCATCGCCAGCGGGTAACCGTCCGTTTTTATTAAAGTTTAATGTTAAAACTAAACTTACCGATACCATCTTTAGATCTAAAGCTCCTTTTTACGAGAAACCTGTATTTTTTGACAATAAGCAAGATTTAATAATTAGCAGAGAAACCGTTGCGCAACCTGCAAACTACTTTTACCTAGATTATTATAAAAATAAAGTTAAGCAACTCACCTTTTTTGAGAATCCTTATCCAGAACTGGCAGGAGTAATTAAAAAACAGCTAAGCTACAAAAGAGCAGATGGCTTAAACTTGACGGCAAACCTATATTTACCGCAAAATTATAACACCAATACTGGCAAATTACCCGTTTTAATGTGGGCTTATCCTAAAGAATTTAAAACATTATCTGCAGCGGGGCAAGTAAAAAGCTCTCCTTATCAGTTCACTAAAATTTCTTGGGGCTCTCCTATTTATTGGGTAACCCGTGGATATGCGATAATGGACAATGTGGATATGCCAATTGTGGGCGAAAGTAATGACAAACCAAATGATACCTTTATCTCTCAATTAACAGAAAATGCCTTAGCAGCGGTTAACAAAGTGGTTAATATGGGCATTGGCGATAAAGACAGAATTGCCATTGGTGGACATTCTTACGGAGCTTTTATGACTGCAAATTTATTGGCACACACTACCCTTTTTAAAGCAGGAATAGCCAGAAGCGGAGCGTACAACAGAACATTAACGCCATTTGGTTTCCAAGCAGAGGAACGCACCTATTGGCAAGCACCAGAATTGTATTTTAAAATGTCGCCTTTTAGTTATGCCAACCAAATTAAAGCTCCTTTATTATTAATTCATGGCGAAAACGACGATAACTCGGGTACTTTTCCTATCCAGAGCGAAAGATTGTATAGTGCTATAAAAGGCTTTGGTGGTACAGCAAGATTGGTATATTTACCTTTCGAGGCGCATAGCTATAAAGCCAAAGAATCTGTATTGCACATGCTTTACGAAATGGATGCTTGGCTAGAGAAATACGTTAAAAACAAGTAAAACCTATCCAAAAACCGACTTTTATGAAATTGATGAAATTTTAAGTAGTTTAGGAACAGGCCAATTACTCATTACAGTATTAAACAAAAAAGGAAATCCTACCGAGGTTATAGCCACTCATTTAACTCCGCCAAAAGCGGTAATGGGTTCCTTAACCACTCAGGAAACCGAAGAATTAATTAATAACTCAGACTTATTTGCCAAATATGGGAAAGCGATAGATCCATAAAGTGCATACGAAATTTCAAACCCTCGTATTGCCAAAAAAATGGAAAAGTAAGCGCAAGAAAAGGCAATAAAACAAGAGCAGAAAGAAGTTAAAACTTCTCGCAAAAAAAAGCAGGTCAGAACAAACCCTCAACACTCCCATAACTAAACAAATTGGAAGGGAAATTGAAAGAGGTATTTTCGGCAAGATTACAGGGAAAATAAATCAAGATCAAGAAGTGGCAACCTTTTTGGTTTATAAATAAAAACGCATAAAAACAAAAACATGAAACAACCTACATTACTTATTTTAGCAGCAGGAATGGCTAGTCGTTACGGCAGCATGAAACAAATAGATGGCTTTGGTCCAAACGGCGAAACCATCATAGATTACTCCATATACGATGCCATTAAAGCGGGTTTCGGTAAAATTACTTTTATCATCAGAGAAGAATTTTTAGAAAGCTTTAAAGATATTTTTGAGCCAAAATTAAAGGGGAAAGTAGAAACAGATTACGTTTTCCAAACCTTCGATTTAAAGAAATACGGCATAGACCAAGAAATAGAAAGAGCAAAACCTTGGGGAACAGGTCATGCTGTTTTAGAAGCTAAAAACCAAATTCAAGAGCCTTTTTGTGTCATCAATGCCGATGATTACTACGGTTACGAAGCTTTTAAAAACATGGTAGATTTCTTAACTACAGAAGCCGACGCCAACAGATACAGCATTGTAGGTTACAAAATAGGAAATACCTTGTCAGAAAATGGCTCGGTTTCGCGTGGTGTTTGCCAAACAGATGCACACGGCAACATGAGCGAAATTAACGAACGCACCAAAGTATATACTAAAGACGGCGGCATAGTTTACGAAAACGAGGACGGCAGCACCCATCCATTAGACGCTAGCACACCAGTATCTATGAATTTTTGGGGCTTTACGCCACATGTTTTCGAAATTACCGAGAAACTTTTTGTTGATTTTGTACATGCTAACAGCGACAAACCCAAATCAGAATTTTTTATCCCACTGATAGCCGATGCCTTAATTAAAAACAACATGGGCACTTTTAAGGTCATCCCTACAGATGCTAAATGGTTTGGCGTAACTTATAAAGAAGACAAAGAAATAGTACAAGAAAACATCAATAAATTAGTACAAGACGGCGTTTACCCATCTAAATTGTGGTAAAACATTAAAAATCTAGAGGAAGGCTTGCACCAAAAATGCAGGCCTTTTTTTATGGAAAAAAATTAGAGCGTTCAGTTAGCAACCGCCAAAAAACATAATCTTCATTATTTGCTATTTTCTAATTTGGGCGTTCCCAGCTAAATGGCTGGGCGGTGGCTTATGTACTCCACTTCGTTACGGTTTTTTGCTTTAGAAAAAAAAGCAAAAGAACTGGTTTTTTCGGAAAAGAAAAAACCATACGTCAGCTACCTAACGCGATGTTGAACGGTAATAAAATCCTATTGATAATTTATGAAAAATCGTATGTTAGAGAAATATATAATTAAAACTTTTGTTATACATATAAAATAGGAAATGGGTCTATATATATAACTGATTCATACACATATATAAGTTATAAAACATTTGACCAAAAATTATGGGAATAGACAAAACAGAAGAATTATTGAAAAGGTTTGATTATAGGTTTGAACGGAAAAATAACGAACTTATAATAAAAATGGATTTTTCTCAAATAATGATTATCGACTTTTCTGACTCTGAAAAAATCAAAATAAAAGATAAACTTGTTGAATGGAATTTTTTGACTGGACTAATTGAAATGAGCATTAAGAATGCAACTCTATATAACTTTATTGCAGCAATGGTTATCACATTTTTATTCGTCTTTTTAGATTATAAATCTGACAAAATTAATTTGATGTTTTTCTTTTTAGCTGTTATAATTTGGTTGTTACTTTGGACAATATTTTATTTGGTAAAAGCTGAAAATCTTAAACGGATTTTAATTAGTTGGAATGAATAATAGTAATCTGAATAAAAAAATTTAAAACCAATTATACTACCGTAAAGCAATACCATAAATGAAATAATGAGTACTTATATTTTTCTGTACTTAACGGCGTCTTAAGTTAAAAAACGAACCAAAAAAAAAGCGAAAAAATAAAATTTATTTTTTCGCTTTTTTTAACTTTGAAAATTTAATTTGTAAAATAAAACAATGCGGATTATTTATGAAAGGAAACCGCATGATTATTTCATATTACTTAGGCATAATCACGGAATCAATCACGTGAATAACACCATTTGAAGCTTCAAGGTCTGCTGCTGTTACTGTTGCAGTGTCTACTTTAACACCTTCTCCAATAGTAACTGTTACTTCTTGTCCGTTAACAGTTGCTGCTTTTTGTCCGTCAGATAAATCTTTAGACATTACTTTACCTGCTACTACATGGTAAGTAAGAATAGAAGCTAATTTTTCTTTGTTTTCAGGCTTTAGAAGTTCTTCTACTGTACCTGCTGGTAATTTTGCAAATGCTTCGTTAGTCGGAGCAAACACTGTAAACGGACCGTTTCCGCTAAGTGTTTCGGCTAAACCTGCAGCTACAACAGCGGCTACTAGTGTACTAAAATCTGTGTTTTCTGATGCAATTTCTACGATATTTTTCATTTTATTATATATTAGTTACTTAAAATAACGAGGCACATCACACATTGTTTAGATAAATTTTGAATAAAGAATAGGATTAATTAAACTAGAACACCGGTATTACTTTGAATAAACAACTGATTTTAAATACATTAATAACCTATTAAAAGGTCTGCTAAATTGATAAACGAATCTAAAGATGACAATATAAAAATGTTGAGGTGACAATCGTAGTATAAATAGACCTCATCCAAAATTTGCTGCTGATTACTTCATATAGCTTATTAGTAAGGGTAAGGAATAAGCGTAATCTCCTGTTTATTAAGTTATTTACTAAACTAAGTTTGGTTTTAAAATATCAGTTCAAATGAATAATCTGGATAATATATCCCTGAACAAGCAAGAATAAACAATAGCGATGCTTTCCCGCAATGGAAAGGAAATTGGTTAACATTTATGATTGCAAAATCTTAGTTAAGTGTGTATGGAATGAATTATTAATCGGACTCAGGTTAACTAAAGAAACTGAAGTGATTTTACAATATCTAACTACATCATGCGCCAAGCCAAGGGATCATTGATTTACTAACCATAATAAGGATGAGTGACAACAAAGCCTAGCATATCCGGCAGGCAGGAATGTGTTCTTTAAAAATATTGTCTCACCAATTACAGATGGCTTTGATACTTCGACATAACTACAGGAAATTTGTTATGAGTAGCCGTTAACCGTTATTGCTAACCTTGTGGATTAGCAATCGAGTGATCATAGAGCGTCCTCTTCTCTTTTCTAAGAGTATTCCTTGTTTCATAAAAAAATAAAAGACCATTGACATTGCAATGTCACAATACCTATATTTTCTATTTTTACTGTAAAGAATAGATTAATAATTAACTTTTTTAATGAATAATTAAAATTAGGAATAGAATTTGCACTTTAATTATATTAATGAAGAAGACCTCAAAAATATCATTTCATAAAAACATATTTCTATCGTGTTAAAGAACTTCAATAGAACATGTGGTTGTAAAGAATTGGAAGCATGAGTTTACGTAGGTCAGCGGATAAAAATTAAAGGAAAGTGCAACATATGTTTGAGATACAACTATAGGTTGTCATCCTCACGAACCAATAGGAATTTAGAAAGCAACACAAAATAATGATAAGATTGGTTTTTTTTTGTTGGTATAATGCAATGGTTTTAATCTAGCAAAACAGAACAATTATGGTTTTTACATCGTGTATTTAATGGCATCCATTAGTGTTACTCAAATTGAAATCTTCCTAAATCTTGCTTCTGAAAATGCAAAAATAGCACACGATTCAATCAGTAATCTGATTTTGAAGGTCGCCTAAAAAAGAGAAAAACTTATTATAATACATTTTTACAGATAGTTTAAAGAAAAATTAAAAGACTAAAAAAATCTTTAAAGCCCAATATTTAAATTAAAATTAAAAAAATATGGATACAGAACAACTAAAATTAAAGTTAAAGAAAGTGCTTAAAAAGTGGCAATACATTGTCCCGTCAGTGTTATTTTTGATTATTTTATGGTCTTCAATTTTTCAAATAAGTACAGAAGAGGTGGGTGTTATTACACGATTTGGAAAGTATTCAAGGCAAGTAGAATCAGGATTAAACCTTAAGATACCATTTGCTGAGGATGTTTATAAAGTTCCAGTAGAAAGGCAACAAAAACTGGAATTTGGTTTCAGAACGGTCCAAGCTGGAGTCAATACCGAATATGACGAATCGCCAAACACAAAAGACGAATCACTGATGTTGACTGGCGACCTTAATCTTGCAGAGGTACAGTGGGTTGTACAATACAGAATAGATAATGCCTACAAGAATCTTTTCAAAGTAAGAAACCCAGAGAGTACCCTTCGTGTCATTTCTGAAGCTGCAATGCGGCAAATTGTAGGCGACCGAACTGTAAATGAAGTGCTGACTGTTGGACGTACAGAAATAGGAAGTAAGTTACAAATACTCATTCAAGAAATATGTATAGAGTATTCCATGGGAATCAAAATAGAACAAGTAGTTCTTCAAGATGTCAATCCCCCAAAGCCAGTAAAAGCGGCTTTCAACGCGGTAAATGAAGCCCAGCAAGAAAAAGAAACCTTAATTAATCAAGCAAAATCAGCATACAATAAAGTGATACCAAAAGCAAGGGGTCAGGCAAAAGAAACCATTCAACAGGCCGAAGGATATGCTGCTGAGCGTATAAATAATGCCGAAGGAGAAGCTTCCAGATTTAGGGCTTTATATAATGAATTTGTTAAGGCTCCAGAGGTAACAAAAAGGAGAATTTACCTTGAAACGATGTCAAATGTGGTTCCTAAAATTGGGAATGTAGTTATAACAGACCAAAAAGGTAATAATGTGTTGCCGTTATTACAAATGCAAATGAACAAAAAAACAGAAAAAAATGAAAACTAAAATAATCTTAATTTCAGTATTAATCATTGTCGTTCTGATAGGTTTAAACAGTAGTGTTTTTATTGTGCAGGAAAAAGACCAGGTGGTCATCACTCAGTTTGGAAAGCCAGTTGGTGAAGCCATTACTGAACCCGGGATGTACTTGAAGCTTCCTTTAATACAGGATGCCAACTATTTCGAGAAGCGCTATATGGAATGGAATGGTGATCCAAACCAAGTACCAACCAAGGATAAAAAGTTCATTTTTGTAGATACCTATGCAAGATGGCAAATTACAGATCCGCTTCAATTTTTTAAAAGGCTAACGAACGAGCGGAATGCGCAATCACGAATAGATGATATTTTGGATGGCGAAACGAGAAATTTCATTGCAAATAATGATATTGAAGAGGCTGTACGCTCTAGTAATAGAGTTCCCGAATCATCTGATACCGGTATTATTGGTGACTCTCTGGCAAAAATTTATGTAGGTAGAGATAGTATCCAAAATATGATATTGGCATCGGCAAATAAACAAGCGACACAACTAGGAATTAAAATTTTAGATTTTCGATTTAAACGCATCAATTACGTTCAAGAAGTACAAAAACAAGTGTATGAGCGGATGAAAAGTGAACGTTTTAGAATTGCCGATAAATTCCGATCAGAAGGGCAGGGAGAAGCTTCACGTATTAATGGTGAGAAAGAACGAGAGCTTAAAAATATACAATCCCTTGCGTTTAGGGATGCTGAAATTATCAAAGGTAAGGCAGATGCCACCGCCGCCTCGATTTATGCTGAAGCTTACAATAAATCGAGTCAATCTAGAGATCTTTATAGCTTCTTAAAATCAATGGAAACATTTGAGAAAACCTTTGATGATAAGACATCTATTTTCATTTCAACAGATAGTGAATTATATAAATACTTAAAAAAAATGGATTAACCTTTTTAGAAAAAAATGATAGCAAAGTACCCAATAGCTTAAATCAGGAAAGAAGACAAGCCTATCTGATTTTTAAACATTACCCCAATTTGGGTTTAATAAAAGGAAAGCGCTTTAAACCGCTTTAGATTGGAATAATATTAATGTTAGAGCGTCGGAAAGCGCTCTTTTTTTTGTTAATCTAAGTTTGTTATTTAAAAAATATGGTTTAAATAAAATAAGATCTCCCTAAAGAAATGAGGTTGAAAGCAATGGATGTTCTTTTACCTCTTCATGGATGGAAGTTGATAACATTTGGAATACAAAATCTTTGTTTGCGAAGTTTGAGGATGTTATTATCAATCAAAATAAGGTTATTAATTTTTAGCCCTACAAGTTTATCGCAACAGAAAGAAAATATCGCCTGCTCTACTACCCTTCCTTACCTGCCTTGTGTATCTTACAGACGAATGATAATTAAGCTCCGATTGTCAATCAGGTAGGAATTCAGAAGTACAAAAATGAATTTTATGATAAGGAGGTTGTTTTTTGTACTTTAATAAAAAGTCTTCACCTCTAAAACTCCAGAAAAAATAAATTAATGGAATAGGAAATGAATAATATAATCTGAATAGCGCTCAGTGGAAATCCATTATCAACCATTTTGAGTTTGATGCTATTCCGTTTTATCTAGACTACAATAAAGAGAATATACTCATTAATAAATTTACAGCCTTTTCTGTAAATGAAATGGCAACACATAAAGATTATTAAATTTCATTTACTGTCTTCCCATTTTAACTCACGAAGTTTATCTGCCTCCGGCATCTTAAAACTTCGTGAGTTTTGTTTTAATATTAAAAATCTAATGATATATTGCATAATATATATATGAAATATATACGCTACTGGCAGCGTATATTTGCTAGATAGCGGTCAGCTTAAAAACGACATCAGCAATGAGATGGACGACAATAATTATATCACTAATTGGACTGACTGCCTGTAACAATCGGACAGACAAAAACGTGGTTAACGAAAAAGCCAATACTATTCACATAGACAGTATTTATATCGACAGCACAGAAATTGGTGGAGATTACAACAAAGAGTATCGGGATTGCAACTTTGACAACTTTATCGCTGACAAGAAAACACCTAAATTTGCAAAGGACATATATCTTGACAACGACTGGAATTTAAGCAACGATAATAAAGCCCTTGCCTTACTTGACAGTTTAACCGCAAAAAACAAAACGTCAAGACCTTTTTATTTTAAGGTTGTGACTAAAACTTACAAAAAATCAGACGGCTATTTTTCAGAAGGACTTGGGCTTGCTGGAAAAGAATATGTAGAAAATAATACTAAAGAGTTTATATCAAACTTTGACAACAAAGACTGCTTTACCGACAACGACTTAACAACTTGGGCAAAAATTGTAATTCTTGAATTTAGTATAAGTGGAGAAGGTGAATATGACAAACCGATAATTGACGACTATATCAAAAAACTAAAATCAAATTGCAAGGAGTGCTCACCGACACAAAAAGAAAACATTAGTAAATTTGGCTTGACATTGAAAAACGAATGGAAGGAATTTCTGAAAAATATAGACAAATAGACGTGACGACAGAAAGCCGAACCGCTAACAGCACCTACAAAAAACTGGCGGTTCAGTGGTTAAACCTGCTTGCCAGTAGGTAGGTAAAGCTTTGTGCTTTGTATCAAGTTCAGCAGCGGCAGAAAGTTTTCGTCTCCGAAATCGACAACTTCTTGTACTTGCAAAACGTTAAAGGCCGTTTTAAACCGACAAAAACTATGAAAATGAAAGCAATTTTATCAGTACTACTTTTCTTGATACTGACATCATTTAAATCCGACAATTCTTTACCTGAAACATTTAATGAACTTTTAAAAAGGTCAGGTTTAGTTTTCGATTCTCCAATAAGTCTAATTCCAGTCAAGATTATTGAAAACCGGCAAATGAATTATGAATATGCTTTAAAATACCCAAATAAAAACTTTGAAATTCGTTATGCCATTAGACCTTTAGATCATTTGCTAAATCAATTCGAAAAATCAAAAAAATTAGGTGAAATAAGTATTAATCCTAATAAATTATATAGTAGTTCATTACAAGCAACAGTTCTGAATATTTCAGGAGGAAAGCTAACCGACATCGCACAATTTGACAAAAATGCAGTTAAACAAGAGTTTAACGCCGATTGGGGTGCTACTACTTTTTTAGATGTAGGAAAAGAGTTTGGACAGAACTATAAATATTGTATGGTCGTTGCAATTCATAAAGACAATTTAGCTGACGTGTATATATTTTATCTTTCAGACACAAAAATTGGTTTTAACGAATTAGTTGAACCTGCATTTCATTCTTTAAAATTTAAGTAACTGTAAAAAAACGCCTTGTAACAATAAGTTTAAATTGTGCTTAAGCAAAGTGCTTTATGCGCCTTTACTGCAATTAATTATGTTTGTGCTAGCGCAGAAATTAGTGCAAAAAAAAAGGCACAGTATTAAATTTCTAAAACGTTTTAAGCCATCTAAACAACGACCGTCTTAAAAAAAGTCTAACTCGATTGTAGACAACAACAAAACCTGTTTTATTCAACTCTATTTAACTACCTCTTCTGCCAGTCAATTAATTTAAAACTTAATCAGAAATTATTGGAATAATGAGGCGTAACTTAAAAATTGTAAACCATTACTTTAGTCTGGTATCATAGTTGCAATTTAAGCTTCCTATAAGTCTTTGTACATTAAACTTTGCAAATGATAAGCGCTCCTAAAAACTTCAGACGATGAAAACAAACATCAAAACATCAAGAACTCAAAATATATTTCGCATTCTTCTAGCCTTGGTTATGATTTTTGCGGGTTTTAGTCATCTTACTTTTAATAGGGTCGATTTTCAGGCGCAGGTACCAGATTGGATACCAATTAGCAAAGATCTGATAGTTGTGATGTCTGGTATTGTAGAAATGATGCTGGGATTAGGATTGGCCTTTTGGAAAAAACAAACAGTGAGCTTTGGATGGGTATTGGCTCTGTTTTTTATTTTAATTTTCCCAGGCAATATAGCGCAATACCTAGATGGTAAAGATGCTTTTGGTGCGCTAAATTCGGACAGAGCCCGTTTACTTCGCTTATTTTTTCAACCAGTATTGATTGTTTGGGCATTGTGGTCGGCTGGCTCTTGGAAGGCTTGGCGAATGCGTAATAAATAAAAAGCCTCCTAAATATTCCAATCCAAAAAGTTGAGCATCAAATTTGCTTTATAATATGTGTCTCCTACAAATTTCGAATGTGTTTAGCATTTATGCTTCTTCTAAAAGGCTGATTCTTAGTTAAACTAAGATCGAGTTTCCACAAGCTTAAATTGAAGTAACCACAAACATGTCTGAGGCAAAAAATAGTATAAACAAATATTAACTTAAAAAAAGAAAACATGATTATTAAAAAAGAAAACATATTGATTGCAGGTGCTAACGGCACTACAGGAAGAATTATAGTTGAATTGCTGAAAGAATCTGCAGTTTATAAGCCTATTGCAATGGTGAGGAAACAGGATCAAAAAGACCGTTTTGAACAAGAGAATGTGGAAGTGGTATTGGCCGATTTAGAAGAGGATGTAAGCCATGCCGTAGAAAATATAGACAAAGTGATTTTTGCAGCAGGATCTAATGGAAAAAATGTAAAAGGAGTAGATCAAGAAGGTGCAAAACGATTGATTGATGCTGCTAAAATTGCCAAAGTGAAAAAGTTTGTGATGTTAAGCACTATGGGTGCAGATAATCCTTCTGCAAGTGATTCGCTTGAAGATTATTTTAGAGCAAAGCAAAAAGCTGATGATTATTTGAAAGCCAGTGAGTTGAATTACAGTATTGTTAGACCCGGTACTTTAACAGATAAAGACGCTACAGGCAAAATTAAATTGAATGAAAAATTAGAAGAGCAAGGAAGTATTACCAGAGCAGATGTTGCCCAAACTTTAGTTGAATTATTGAAAGAAGACGTAAAGCATAATCAGTTTTTTGAAATGATAGCTGGTGAAGTTCCAATTAAAAAAGCTTTAGAAACTTCTTAAAAAGTGAAATAAAAGATTACAGAGCTATATCAGATTTGTGTGATGAATGGATTTAAATTGAGAGCTACACAAACGATGATTTCTTATAAAGGTTAAATTAGCAAATGGTGTTTAAAAATTAGTGTTGTTATAAATTTAACAATGAGTTTGCTACTTAATGCCTAAGTAAATATTTACAAAATTAAAGACCATGAATTTAAGAAACAACCACGTTGAAGAAAAACCAGTTTCTGCACTTGCTATATTTAAAGGAGAAGGAACCGTAACTGCTTTACAAATTTTAAAAAACCAGCACCTGAAAGAACATATCACTAAGATTCCAGCATTGCTAATATGTGTAATTGGCGAAGTGGGATTTGAAAATGAAAGTGGATTAAAAGAAACTCTTCACAGCGGCGACTATATCAATATAGAACCCAATGTAAAACATTGGTTAAATGGTCATTTAGACAGTCAACTTTTATTGTTAAAATAGAAACGCAAGGCTTTTATTTAATTTCTCTCATTTAAAAACTACATTCAAAATAAAGAAATTCTGAAATTTTCTTAATTTAAATACCCTTAAAATTTTCAATCGCAAGCAACTCACATTTCACTACACTAGTTTTGCGGCAGGGATAGTAGTGGTTTAGTTAAGGTTTTATTTCAAAACCTTAACCGAAACAAAGTGGAGCCACGCATAGCCCGCCCGGCCGCCCAAATAATTTTTAACCTTAGCTTTCTTTTAAGCATAATTTAGTCGATTTTTGAACAATCAAATAGGTTAAAAACACATTAATCCATCTTACATGAATATCTACTTAATTAGACATACGGCAGTATATAATCCTAATAAATTATGCTATGGACAATCGGAAATTCCTTTAGAAGAGAATTTTACTATAGATTTTGATTGGATTAAAGATCGATTGATTGAAGCGGAAAATACCAAATTTTGGAGTAGCCCTTTTAGAAGGTGTACCAAATTAGCCACTTTTTTAAGTGATGACCGTTTTACAACTGATGAAAGAATTAGCGAATTAAATTTTGGCACTTGGGAAATGAAAGCTTGGGCGCAAATTGATAGCAAGGAATTAAACCCTTGGATGGAAGATTTTGTGAATTACACACCCAAAAAAGGCGAGAGTTTTAACGACTTATATAACCGAAGCATAGATTTTTTTGAAGAACTAACCAATAATGAAACTGCAGATGTGGTAGTTGTTTGCCATGCCGGGGTGATTAGAGCTATTTTGGCTTACATTCTAGATTTCCCTTTAGAAAACGCTTTTAACCTACAAATTGATTACAGCAGCATAACCAAAATATTTTGGGATGCTCAGAATAAGGTGGCTAGGATAGATTATTGCAATTTGAATCCGCAGAATTTTAAAATTAAAGTTTAAAAACTAGTCATTATTGAAATTATATCAAATAAATAATGAATTAGATTTTATTTATAAGATGGTATTTGTAATTTCACGTCAAATTTTACAAGATGAATATTCACGAATATCAAGGTAAACAAATTCTAAAAAGTTTTGGCGTAAGTATCCAAGAGGGTATTGTTGCCGATACTCCAGAGCAAGCTGTAGAAGCTGCCAAAAAGTTGAAAGAAGATTATAACTCTGATTGGGTTGTAATTAAAGCACAAATTCATGCTGGTGGTAGAGGAAAAGGCGGCGGTGTTAAACTGGCTAAAAACTTAGAAGAGGTTAAACAAATTGCTACTAACATTATTGGTATGCAACTAGTTACTCCGCAAACTGGCCCAGAAGGTAAGTTAGTAAGTAAGGTTTTGGTAGCACAAGATGTTTACTATCCTGGAGCGTCAGAAACTAAAGAATTTTATGTATCTGTATTGTTAAATCGTTCTACTGGTAGAAACATCATTATGTATTCTACAGAAGGTGGAATGGATATTGAAGAAGTTGCAGCGCACACGCCACATTTAATTTTTAAAGAAGAGATTGACCCTAAAGTAGGCTTACAAGGTTTCCAAACCCGTAAAATTGCTTTTAACTTAGGTTTATCTGGTGCTGCTTTTAAAGAGATGACTAATTTTATAGCTGCGCTTTACAAAGCTTACGAAGCTACAGATTCTGCCATGTTTGAGATTAACCCAGTGTTAAAAACATCTGACGATAAAATTTTAGCTGTTGATGCTAAAGTAAATTTAGATGATAACGCTTTATTCCGTCACCAAGAGTATGCAGCGATGCGTGATACTGCTGAAGAAGATGCAACCGAGGTTGAAGCTTCTGAGTCTAATTTAAACTATGTGAAATTAGATGGTAATGTGGGTTGTATGGTTAATGGTGCTGGTTTAGCAATGGCAACAATGGATATAATTAAGATTGCTGGTGGAGAACCTGCAAATTTCTTAGACGTAGGTGGAGCCGCTAATGCAACTACTGTAAAAGCTGCTTTCCATATCATTTTAAAAGACCCAAATGTTAAAGCTATTTTAATTAATATTTTTGGCGGTATTGTACGTTGCGACCGTGTGGCGCAGGGTGTTATTGATGCTTACAAAGAAATGGGAAATATTTCTGTCCCAATTATTGTTAGATTGCAAGGTACAAATGCTGTTGAAGCAAAGAAACTGATTGACGAGTCTGGCTTAAAAGTATTCTCTGCCATATTATTACAAGAAGCTGCAGATTTAGTGTCTGAAGTTTTAGCAAAATAGAATACAAAATATTGAAATACAAAAAAACCCGATTGTAAAATTACAATCGGGTTTTTTATTGGAATTACTTTTATAAACTATTTATCAGGATTAATTTTTTCTGGTTTTTTTTCTCCCATACCCTTTCTCCTATCGCCCATTCTGTCTTGCATTTTGTCTTTCCTATTTTCAAATTGCTCTTGTTGTTCTTTACTTAAAGTGGCTTTAAAAGATTCGTTATTTTTCTGAGCTAGCTCTTTGTTTTGCTTCATCATTTCCTTTTGCTCTTTGCTTAAATTTAGCTTTTCCATTTTCTCTTTACCTTTCAAAGCTTTATGAGCCATTATCGCTTTTTGATTGGTATTAAAAGTAGCTTCAAACTTTTCTCGGTTTAATCGCTCGCTTTCTCTATTTGCCTTCATCTGCTCTTTCTGAGTATCGGATAAATTTAAAGTGGGGCGTTCTTTTTTTGTGGTATTAGCTGTAGTTGTTTGTGCGGCAACAGTAAAAGTTAAGCCTAAAATAATTGAGGTGGATAATACTAATCCTTTAATTAAATTTTTCATGTTCTTATTTATTTAAGTTATTTGCATTTAGGATAGCTTTAATTGATTAAGGTTTAATATGGCTACCGTAAAACAAACCTATTTAACAAAAATTAACACAAAGGTTAAACCTGAGATACTTTGAAGGGGTAAATTTCTATTTTATCCCAAACATTATTTAAAATATATACTTCTTGTTTTTTCCAATCGTCAAATTCCTCGTCGGTTTCAAACTGTAAAACCAAGGTAGAACCTATCATTAAACCATCGTTATTTAACATGGCTCCACCTAAAATAAAGTTGTTTTTTTCTTTTAGAAATATAGCAGATGCTAGGTGTTCTGCCCTAACGGCTAATCTTCTTTCTAAAGCTTTTTCGTCTTTTGCGTCTAAGGCGTGTATCAGATATTGTTTCATTTAAATTTAATTTAGAGATTTAAGGCATTAAAATTGATTGTAAATTATGTAAAATGATGATCAAATCAATTAAATTTTTATGCATCGTGTTATTATTTGTTGCCGTAGCATGTAATCAAACACCACCAAAAGAATATCCAGTAAACGATCCTCTTTTAGGAAATATCACTACAGATACCACAAGCTTTAGCATAACAAATGATGAACAATGTTTTTTAGCATTTGTTAAAAAGGATTCGGTATTTTTAAGTCTAAAGCAAGAAGAAAAAAAAATATCGGGTAAATTATGGTACAAGTTTTACGAGAAAGATCAAGCAAAAGGAACAGTATCGGGAACCCAAAATAAAGATACCCTAAACTTAACTTTTTACTTTAATGCAGAAGGTGTAAGTTCAGAGATGCCTTTAAAACTTTATTATAAAGACGGGAATTTATACGAAATTCATGATAATAAATTAAGCGAAGAAGGCCAAGGCTTTATTTTTATAAAGACAGAAGATTGCAAACAATAAGAAACAAAAAAAATCAGGCTATATGAAGACCTGATTTTCCAAAACTAAAAAACTAAAAAAAGATTATTGTATTAAGAATGGAGCTTTTCCATCAGTAATTATGATTTTGGCATTAGGAGATTTAGCTAGCTCAGTAAAAGCTTCAATACTTCTAATTTTAATAATTTCGGCTGTTAAACCTTCGGCTAAAACTTTTTGCGCATCTCTTATTCCGGTCGCCTCAATTAGTTTTCTATCGGCATCTAATTTAGCTTGTTGTAAAATAAACACCATTCTAAATGCATCTTGCTCTGCTTGTAATTTTTGCTCAATAGAACTAGCTAAACCAGCTGGCAACTGAATACTCTTCATTAAAACAGCTTCGGTTATAATCCCTTGTGGTATCAAGATTTCGTCCATTTTCTTTTTTATTTCCTTCTCAATCTCTGCTCGCATACCTGAGTGCATATCTTTTGCAAAATATTTAGAACAAATATCTGCTGATGCAGAACGGAACACACTAGAAATGATAGACTCATAATTTTTACCAATGGTTCTTAAGATTGTAGGTACTTGGTCTGCATTTAAACGGTAAAGAATAGATATTTGGGAAACTATACTCAATCCTTCTTTACTAGGCAAACTTAGGGCTAATTCTAAGTTTCTGGTTTGCACCGGAACTTTTACTACTTTACTTGTAAACGGGTTGTAAACTATGGATCCGGTGGTAACTACATTATCAGAAAGTTTACCTAATCTTTGTTTCAAACCTACCTCACCAGGTCTAACTACAGAACAGCTGGTAGCAACTGTTGCCACTGCTACTAATATTAAACTTAATTTTTTCATCGCTTTTGGTTTTATATTTGATTTATAGCGATAAATGTATGTCAGGATAATTAATAAATAATATATTAATACATTATGTATTACATAAATATAATTTATGAATAGATGATGAGTATTTTAAAACAGACTTTAGTGATTTTAAACAAGGTTTTTTAATAAAAAACAAAAATAAGTTAGTTATTAAACTTGCTCATCCCGTCCTCGGTTTTACCTTATATTGACAATTTTAACCCTAACAACAATTATACAATAGAATTATGTTTTTTTTCTTTAAAAATAAATTATAAATAGCAGCATAAATAAGAGGGTAGAAAGTATAATCGAATAATTTTCATAACACACAAATAGATTATCAATGACTATCCGCGTGAGATTTCATTTACCCTCAAAAGATTAATTGATAAAAATATATTTTTCAAAAATTAGAGAAATTGGCATGAATTAGATTGATAGCTAAAGATAAACGAGCGAAGAGATTAATAAGAACTAAACCATAATCATACTTCAATAAATTATAGAATATAAGAAAGGTTTGTATTTTTACATCCGCTAAGAAAAAAGATACATGATTAAGAGAGAAAAAATAGCTTCAATTTTAAAATCTACCGATTTTAACCGACAAGTAACCGTTATGGGCTGGGTTAAAACGTTCAGAAATAACCAGTTTATAGCTTTAAATGATGGTTCTTGCATGGGCAACCTACAAATTGTAGTAGATTTTGTAAATACGCCAGAAAACATCTTAAAAAAAATAACAACAGGTGCTTCCATCTCTGCAACTGGCATGCTGGTAGAGTCTTTAGGTAAAGGTCAGGTTTGCGAAATTAAAGCAAGCGAAATACAAATATTAGGAGAAAGCGATGCAGAAAAATTCCCTTTACAACCTAAAAAACACAGTTTAGAATTTTTAAGAGAAATAGCTCACTTACGTTTTAGAACAAATACGTTTAACGCTATTTTTAAAGTTAGACATGCTTTGGCTTTTGCCATTCATCAGTTTTTTAACGAACGCGGCTTTGTTTATTTACATACTCCAATAATCACTGCATCTGATGCCGAAGGCGCAGGCGAAATGTTTAGAGTAACCACTTTACCTTTCGACGGCACCCCAAGAACAGAAGACGGAGCTGTAGATTTTAAAGAAGACTTCTTTGGTCGTTCTGCTAATTTAACCGTTTCCGGACAGTTAGAAGGCGAATTAGGAGCTTTGGCTTTAGGCGAGATTTATACTTTTGGACCTACTTTTAGAGCCGAGAATTCTAACACCACCCGTCACCTTGCCGAGTTTTGGATGATAGAACCTGAAGTGGCTTTCGCCGATTTAGAAGACAACATGAATTTGGCCGAAGACCTTCTAAAATACACCATTAAATACGCAATAGCGCATTGTGCAGATGAATTGGCTTTCTTAACTAACCGTTTAGCAGAAGAAGATAAAAACAAGCCTCAAAACGAAAGAAGCGAATTTGACCTAATGACCAAACTTAACTTTTGTTTGGATAACGATTTTGAGCGTTTAACTTATACAGAAGCCATCCATATTTTAAAGCATTCTAAACCCAATCAGAAAAAACAATTTAAATATTTAATAGATGAATGGGGCGCCGACTTACAATCAGAACATGAGCGTTATTTGGTAGAAAAACACTTTAAAAAGCCTGTTATTTTAACTGATTATCCTGCCGATATCAAATCGTTTTACATGAGAATGAACGAACCTGATGAGCAAGGAAGAAGAACAGTAAGAGCAATGGATATTCTTTTCCCGGGTATTGGAGAAATGGTAGGCGGGTCGCAAAGGGAAGAACGTTTAGATTATTTACAAAAACGGATGGACGAGATGCATATCCCACAAGAAGAGTTGTATTGGTTTTTAGATACTCGTAAATTTGGAACAGCGCCACATGCTGGTTTTGGTTTAGGTTTCGAGCGTTTAGTACTCTTTGTAACTGGCATGACAAACATTCGTGATGTAATACCTTTCCCACGTTTCCCTAAAAATGCAGAATTTTAGTTTTTAATTTTAAATAGGATGAAATACAGAGATTGGTCTAAAAGATCAATCTCTTTTTGGTTAAAAGCAATATCCATTAGAACTTTTAGACACAATTACATTTTAATAACACAGCATCTGTGAAAACATCTTACCTTTGCATTGGTTAAAAAATTATGGCAAAAGTTTCAATCAACATAGCTACAGGCTCGTTACAGAAAGAAGATATTATTGTAGGAATAGATTTAGGTACCACAAATTCGTTAGTGGCTTTCATCAATCCGGCAGGAGAAGCAAAAGTAATAAACGATACAGGTAAAGGTGTTTTAGTGCCTTCTATAGTTCATTTTAACCAAGCAGGAGAAGTAATTGTAGGAAACGATGCCAAAGAATTTCTGATTACAGACCCTCAAAACACCATCTTTTCGGTAAAACGATTATTAGGTCGCTCTTACCAAGACGTTCAGAAACACCAAAATTATTTCTCTTACCAAATCATAGACGACGCAAACGACGAAAGTCTGGTAAAAATCAAAGTCGGCGATAAATTTTACACCCCAATAGATTTATCGGCACTCATATTAAAAGAATTAAAAACCAGAGCAGAACATGCTTTAAAAACAACAGTCGCCAAAGCAGTAATTACAGTCCCGGCTTATTTTAACGACTCGCAACGCCAAGCAACCAGAGATGCAGGTAAGCTAGCAGGACTAGACGTTTTACGAATTGTTAACGAACCTACAGCAGCATCTTTAGCTTACGGAATTGGTTTAAACCCAGAAGAAAGCAAAACCATTGCCGTTTACGATTTAGGCGGTGGCACCTTTGATGTTTCTATTCTAAAAATACACAACGGAATTTTTGAAGTTCTAGCAACCAACGGAAATACCTTTTTAGGTGGCGATGATTTTGACCGAGCCATTGTAGATTATTGGATAGCGCAGAACAATTTAAGTGTTGATATTCCTATGCAGGAGCTTCGTTTAATGGCCGAAGAAGCAAAAAAATCATTAAGCCATCAAAACCTGTTTAACCAAAAAATTGGCGATATATTTTGCACCATCAGCCTGCAAACTTTTGAGGAATTGATTGGTGCCAAGGTAGATGAAACCATTACCGCTTGCCAAAATGCATTAAAAGATGCTGGATTAAAAACCAGCGAAATAGACGAGATTATTATGGTAGGTGGCTCTACCCGTACTGCTTTGGTAAAACAAAGTGTATCAGCTTTTTTTGGTAAAGCTGTAAACGATAACATTAACCCAGACGAGGTTGTTGCCTTAGGCGCAGCTTTACAAGCCGATGTACTTTCTGGCAACAGAAAAGACATTTTATTGTTAGACGTTACCCCACTTTCTTTAGGTATAGAAACCATGGGCGGATTGATGGATATCATTATCCCAAGAAACTCTAAAGTACCCACAAAAGCAGGCCGACAGTATTCTACGTCTGTAGACGGACAGGTAAACATGAAAATTGCCGTTTACCAAGGCGAGCGAGACTTAGTAAAAGAGAACAGAAAATTAGCCGAGTTTGAATTGAAAGGAATTCCTTCTATGCCAGCTGGCTTACCCAAAGTAGATATTAACTTTTTGCTCAATGCCGATGGTATTTTAAAAATTCAGGCTATAGAATTACGCTCTGGTGTGAAGCAAGAAATTGCCGTAAAACCCACTTACGGTTTAAAAGACGAAGAAGTAGAACAAATGCTTTTAGACGCCGTAACCCATGCCCAAGAAGATGTTGCCGCCCGCATGATTGTAGAAGCGAAGACAGAAGCCGAGCAAATGATTTATACCGTAGAGCGTTTTATCCAAAAGAACGGCTCTTATTTAGACCAAGAAGAAACGCTACAAACGCAAAAGCTGTTAGCAGCTATTAAAACCGAATTGCAGCAAGGTAATAAAGACACTATTTTAGCTTCCGTTGAAGACTTAAACAATTACACACGCCCCTTTGCCGAGCGGTTGATGGACGTAGCAGTTTCCCAAGCCATGAAAGGTAAAAACATTATTTAGAAGCAAAGCAGCTAAATTCCTCCTAGTGATTTTTTAATAATTTTTCCAATCTCATTAAAATTAATGCTATTTAAAGCATAGCTTAAATTAATTATTAATTACTTCACTCCTTTAAAGTTATTCTATCATTCAATCTATCAAAATTATTGCCATTTCCCTAATCACTAATGAACCATTGAATTAAAGTATTCCTCCTAATAAACTAATCAAGATAGCTATCGGGACTAATCAACTATTTATTTTTTAATCTGGGCGTTTCCCTCTCCCATTTCACAATTCCAAAACACAGGGTCGGTGGCTTATGTACTCCACTTCGTTCCGGTTTTTTGTCTACTAAAAAAAGCGGACAAAAGAACTGGTTTTTCTGAAAAAGAAAAACCATACACCAGCCACCTAACGCGAGCAAAATGGCAAGAAAAACCACAATTTTCATCCACACAGTTCCTACAAAATAAGTATCCCCCTTTTGTCCCAAAGGGAAATATCATTAATTAAGGTGTTTTCCGTAAACCTAAGGAACGAGAACTTACACCAGCAATTCTTCTTTTAGAATTTGCCACCTATTTGTGAGATGTCTCTCCGCCAGTTGGCTTGTGCAGCAAACAACAGAAACAGAAGTAATGAGGTTCATGAATGCCGCTTAAAAAAAACATTAACTTATGAATAAATTTACACACATGTAAGTACCAAAAGTCTACAAAACGTTAAAAGCCCATTTGATGATTTATAATAATTTTGCAAAAAATAAAAGAAGTAAAAACTTCCTTAATATCTCTATATTAGCGATGTTATGGAAGTTAAACTATACATATATACAAGTTATCTGTCAGGCAAAACGAAACCTCGATGAAACAAACGAAGTCTAAAAAACACGAGTAACAAATATGACATTGACAATTAGTATCACTGTGGTTGCTTTGTTAGTGGCTTTTATTTTTTACCGACAATCGTTAGAAAAGAAAAAATATCACGACACCGCCTACCTATCAAACTTACAACAAATCGCTTCGTTTTTTGACACTATTCAATCGTTAAACGATTACACAACTTGGGTACAGCGTGACCAGATACAATCTAAATATTCAGCAGTTGGACAATTTTTTAAAAGTAAAACCAACTTTTACAAAAAGGAAGAAACCGTCAAAAAATTCAATGATATTTTTAGCGATTTTGACAACTACGTTGTAAGATACAACCAAAATTATGTTCGTACTCAAAAAGAAAAACTAAACCAATATCTTGATGACGTTGAAGGAAAAAAATTGGACGACCAACAACGAACTGCACTAATAACAGACGAATATTCAAATTTAATTATTGCTGGTGCAGGTTCGGGAAAAACTTTGACAATTCTTGGAAAAGTTAAATATTTGATAGAACAGAAAAATGTAAAATCCGAAAACATTTTGCTTTTATCATTCACTAAAAAAACAGTCGATGAATTAAACGAACGACTAAAAAACATCGGGCTTGACGCAAGAGCAACGACTTTTCATAAACTTGGCTACGATACCATAAAACAAAATATGGAAAATGTTCCAGCATTGACAAATGAAAATACATTAAGCAATGTTGTCAAAGAGTATTTAGAAAAAGAGATTTTCAAAAATGCGGAAGCATTAGAAGCATACATTGTTTACGTTGCGTGTTATATGAACATTCCAGAAGAACACGAAAGTTTCAATTCACTTGGCGAAAAATTGGACACTGAAAAAGGAGTAGATTTTCAGACTTTAAAATCTAAATGCGACCCCGAATTAAACAAAGTAGATAAAGCACAACTTGACACCATTCAAGGCGAAAAAGTAAAAAGCGTTGAAGAACTTACCATCGCAAATTTCTTGTATCTGAACGGAATTGAATACGAATACGAAAAAGCATATCCTTACGGAAATACAATGTATCGCCCCGATTTTTATCTAAAAGATTATGACATTTATCTAGAACATTTTGGCGTTGACGAAAATAATTGTGCAAAATGGCTCACGCCATTTAATGAAAAAAAATATGTTGAAGAAATGGAGCTAAAACGTGAAGCTCATAAAACACATAGCACCAAACTTTTAGAAACATATTCTTATTACAACAGAGACCACATTTTGCTCGACAAACTACGAGAAATATTGGAAAACGAGAATGTAATTTTTAAGCCAAGAGATACAAAAAGTATCTACACAAAAGTTACGGACAACGATAAAAATTTTGGAAAAGAAATTACAAATCTTATTATAACTTTTGTCAATCTTTCCAAATCAAGACAATTAGATTATAATTCAATAATCACTTTGTTTTCAGACAAAAACAAAGCTGAAAATGGGTTTATGCTCGAAAGACAAGAAATCTTTTTGAAGTTTGCACTTCCAATTTTAAAAAAATACGATAATACGCTAAAAGAGAAAAGCGAAATTGATTTTAATGATATGATAAATCAGGCGACTGATGTTGTAAAAGAAAACAAACCCGAATACACTTATCAGCATATTATCATTGATGAATACCAAGACATTTCATATTCTCGCTTCAATCTAATTAAACAAATTCGGGAATTATCTGGAGCAAGACTAATTTGCGTAGGCGATGATTGGCAATCTATTTATCGTTTTGCAGGAAGCGACATCTCTTTGTTCAGTAATTTTGAAAAATATGTTGGCAAACATGAGCAATTATTCATTGAGCAAACCTATCGAAATTCGCAATCACTCATTGACATAACGTCAAAGTACATTCAAAAAAACACCAAACAAATATCCAAAAACCCAAGGTCTAAAAAAGAACCTTTGGAAAACCCGATAAAGTTTGTTTATTATTCACAAGACAATGCGGAAGATGTTTTTATCAATGAAATCCAAACACTTGTCGACAAAAATGGAAACAAGCCTATTTTGGTTTTGGGTCGTCATAGTTTTGACATAAACGAGTTTATCAAACTCACACCAAACAGCAAAATAAAGTATTACGAACGTAGCGATAAATTAGAAATAAAAGGATTTGAAGATGTTGAATTTAAATACATCACGGTACACAAATCGAAAGGACTAGAAGCGGACAATGTAATTGTGCTAAACCTGAAAAATCACTTGCTTGGTTTTCCTAACAAAATGTCGGGCGACCCTATGTTATCGTTACTACTCAGCGATGATGAAGGGTATCGTTTTGCAGAAGAACGAAGATTATTTTATGTGGCATTAACGAGAACAAAAAACGAAGTTGTCCTTCTTATTCCGACCGCTGTTTCTTTATTTGCTGAAGAATTAGTAACAGACAACGACTTTCTACTTACTGCAAGCAACGAAAAATTGAGCAAAACAAATTGTCCGTATTGTCAAACTGGACATCTTGTAATTAGACAAAATTCGTTCAAAAACAATCAATTTTTAGGTTGTTCACATTATCCAAGTTGTAATCAGACATTTAATAACATAGAAATTTTAGAGAATACTATACTCTGTCCAAGTTGCAAAAGCGGGTTTATGACCAAAAGAAGTGGACAATACGGGAACTTTTTAGGTTGTACAAATTATCCGAAATGCAAAAACACAATAAAATTACAATGACACTGCCCGAACAGATAACAGGCGTTTGGCAAAAGTGGCGGTTCAGTGCTCCGCAGATAGTTTTGTGGCTAAACAAAGTTTGGTTCTCCGCATCAATATTTATGGTAAAAATCGCCACCTCCACCAAGTCGCAAACCGTTAAATTTGCAGCTATCATCAATTAATAATACATCCAGTGAATCCCATCAACATCAAATTAGAACCAATAAACATACAGCAGGTACATCTACTACAAAAAGTAAGTATAGATACTTTTAATTTGGCTTTTGAAGCTTTTAACACCAAGGAAAACTTAGACCATTATTATGAAATTGCTTTCAGTATTCCATCGTTAATCAAACAAATAGAAAACCCAAATTCTACTTTCCATTTTGTTTATGTAAACGGAAATTTAGCTGCTTACACTAAAATCAACATCGGCGAAAGCCAAACAGAAATACAAGCAAATGAAGGTTTAGAGGTAGAGCGTTTATATATTTATCCAGAGTACCAGAACATAGGCTTAGGAAAACAGCTTTTAAACGAGATTAAAATCAATGCTATCTTGGGCGATAAAACCTATATGTGGCTGGGCGTTTGGGAAAATAACCACCGAGCCATTAAATTTTACCAAGATTTTGGCTTTAAAAAGTTTGACAGCCACATTTATGTAATGGGCAACGACCCGCAAAATGATTGGATGATGATGCTTACTTTATAAACTAATATTTACCTTTGGTCTTTCTGATGGATAAAGAGCAAATCATTTCTTATTTTAATACAAAATACCAATTAAATGAGGAACAAACAGCTTATTTAAACACCCATGCTAAAAGATTTGAGCTCGTTTTAAAACATATTAACCAAAGCAGTCATCAGCAAGTTTTAGATATTGGCCCTTCTTTTTTAAGCATTTTGTTAAAAGAAAAATATCAAAATAACTTAACCTTATTGGGCTTTTCCGATTTAGAAAGTACCGGTGGGCATTTACCGGATATCGAAATACTTAAACAAAACAACTTGATTGTCCAAGATTTAAATTTTTGGAAAGTTGATAAAAACAGCCATCCCAAATACGATTTAATTATTTGTGCCGAGGTTATGGAGCACCTTTATTCTTCCCCCGTTATATTGCTTCAAAACTTTTATAATTCGTTAAAAAGTAACGGCGTTTTAATGATCCAAACTCCAAATGCTGTTGCTTTAAAGAACAGAATTAAATTATTATTTGGAAAAAATCCATACGATATCCCAAGGGAAAACGTCAAAAACCCAGGTCATTTTAGAGAATATACGGTTAAAGAATTAGCAGATATTGCCCAAAAAGCTGGCTTTGAGTTACAAGAAATAATTACCGATGAATATTTCGAAAATCCCAGTATAAAATCTAAAATCTACCGAAGTTTAAAAACTATCATTCCGGCTAGTTTAAAAAGCGGAATTACCATTATTTTGAAAAAACCATGAGCCAAACCTACAGCAGATTTACCACAACATTAAAAGTTAGACCAGACGATATAGACATGTTTAACCATGTGCATAATAGTAAATATTTAGATTATGTATTAGCTGCCCGTTACGAGCAGATGCATGAATTTTACGGCATGTCTATGGAGAAATTTATGGACGTGGGTTTTGGCTGGGTGGTAAGTAGCGTAAATATAGATTTTAAACGTCCATTAAGTTTAGGAGATACTTTTACGGTTGAAACCGGCATTGTAAGCATCCATAGAAGAGGTTGCCGCATTACTTTTAAAATCACCAATCTTAAAAACAAAAAAACCAGCAGTGACGGCTGGTTTGATTTCATTATGATTGATTTAAAAACGGGAAAATCTGCCTTGGTAAGCGAAGATGTTATTGCGCTTTATAGCATTTAGGCAGTAGTTAAAGCCTCTTCAATTAAAAGGGTATAAAAATGCGTCATGGTCATTCCTGTAGCTTTAACTTGCTGCGGAATAATGCTATTTGCAGATTGCCCAGGAACGGTATTTATTTCTATAAAAAAGAATTCTTCGGTAAAATCTTGTAATATAAAATCTACCCTCACCATTCCTTTACAATTCAGTTTCAGGTAAACCGACTTTACAATTTCGGCAACTCGGTAATTTATATCGTCACTAATATCGGCTGGAGTAATCTCTTCGCTTATGCCAGTAGTATATTTAGCCTCAAAATCAAAAAACTCTTTAGAAGATATAATTTCTGTAATAGGCAAAACGGTCAACTCATTTTTAGCCTTATAAACACCTACGGTAAACTCTCTGCCTTTAATAAATTCTTCTATTAAAATCTGACTATCCTCGGCGAAAGCCTTATTTAAAGCTTCTTGCAAATCTTCCCAATGGTTTACTTTAGACATGCCAATGCTACTTCCACCATTATTGGGTTTTATAAATAAAGGCAACTTTAACTGACTTTCAATTTCGGGAACGTTGCTTTCTTCTTGATTAAAAAGCTGTATAGAATTGGCAATATTTAAACCTGTGATGCCGTAAACAACAGCTTTAGTGTAGCCTTTATTCATGGTAAGGGCAGATGTTGTGGCATCGCAAGTGGTATAAGGAATACTGAGCAAGTCAAAATAGCTTTGCAGTTTCCCATCCTCGCCTGGTGTGCCGTGTATGATGATAAAAACAACATCGAACTTAATTTTTTCTTGATTTAAGGTGATGCTAAAATCATTTTTATCTACATCTATCTTTTCACCATCGGTATTTTGGAAAAACCATTTATCTGGCGTAATAATAATTTTATAAACATCAAAAAGATTATAATCTAAAACTTCTTCTATTTGTGCAGCGCTTTTTAAAGACACCACAGATTCGCCTGTAAAACCACCTGCAAGTAATGCTATTTTCTTCTTCATTATAAATTATTCAATTTCTATTTGACGCTTGTTTCTGTTCAAATATAATTTTATTCTTTAAAAGCTATGAATTGAGTTTGAAATAACTTCTGTTATGAAGACTTTTAAAGTGTTCGGGCCTCCCGATAGCTATCTGGATAACACGTCGTAAAGTGACTTTCCCTAGGGAGTCTTATGGACTTTTGGTACTTTTGACTCATTCTGCTGCAAAGCGTAAAGCAATTGCCGGTATACCGACTCGTTCCGTTCAGGCGGGTGCTGCAATCGTTAATGCACTCGTCAACAGAAAAAACATATACAACAAATTAAAATTCTAACGTTTGTTTAAATTTAAATATTGACCAGATATTTTTCAAAATCAAATAAATTGAATCAGTTTATATAATTTTGGCTAAATTTACACTCACCTTAAATATTAAATGAATACATTTTTCAAATACCTAGCTAGTCCTTCATTTAGAAAAAATTTAATAATAGCGGGTTCCATTGTTATTGTTTTAGTTTTTACCTTATTTCTAACTTTAAGCTATTACACCAGACATGGCGAGGGAAATCCTGTTCCTAATTTAAAAGGTTTGGATATTGAAGAAGCCGTAAGAGTTTTAGAAGAGCGAGGTTACAGGTACCAAGTAGATTCTCTTTTTATTTTAGACAAAAAAGCGGGCTTAGTTTTAGAACAAGACCCAGACGCTAATACTTTTGTTAAAGAAAACAGGATGATTTATTTAACTATTGTGAGCTCTCAAACACCCGATGTTAACTTCCCAGATATAGAACACAAAACCTTTATAGAGGCTAAAGCTTTATTAAGCAATTATGGCTTAAAACTAGGCGACACTACTTACGTTAATGATATTGCCAGAGATGCTATTTTAGAATTTACTTATGCCGGCCAAAATATATCTATAGGACAGAAAATTCCTAAAGGGTCTAAAATTGATTTAGTTTTAGGGAACGGCTATGGTACGAGCGAAGTAGATTTACCAAATATTGTAGGTCTAACCTTAAGCGAAGCCATGTTTTCTTTAAAAGGAGCCTCATTAATGTTAGGTATTATTTCTTACGAAGGAACAATTAGAGATACCTCAAACGCAGTGATTAAATTACAAACACCTCTCTTTAACTCAGATTCTTTAATAAAAGTGAATATTGGAACTAAGATTAACGTAATTGTTTCGCAGCAATAATAATGAAAGATCTTAGTGCCCAAGAATTTAAATCGCTAACAACAGATTTCATCATTTTAGATGTTAGAGAAAAATTAGAATATTATACCTTTAATATTGGTGGTTTAAATATCCCGTTAGGAAAATTACCTCAACTCATAGTAGACGAAGATTTAGAGCTAGATGCAGAAAAACATATTGTTGTGGTTTGCCAAAGAGGATTGAGAAGTAAGACTGCAAAGGTAATTTTACAAAACGCTGGCTATAAAAACGTGAGTAATTTACTTGGTGGCATAAATATGCTACAAAGAATTGCCTAGGCTTTATATCTTTGTAATACAAATCAATTCAAATTATAGCTTATTTATTTAATGGATAATCAAAAAAAAGCCGGAGCCATTGTTGCTCTTATATTAGTTGTTATTATTGCCTTAGCCGCTATTTTAATCCTACCTGGTGTTTATACTAAATACATTAAAGAAAATACCAATGTAAAAACCAAAACTTATTTATACATCCCAAGTAATGCAAAATATCAGCAGGTCTTAGATTCTATCAAAAAAAACGCTTTAATTATAGACGAAGAAAGTTTTTTAAGCTTAGCTAAAGAAAGAGATTTAAGCGATAAATTTAAACCTGGTAAATACCCAATTATTAAGGGGATGAACAATCGTCAGGTTTTAAATATGCTTATTGCGGGCAATCAAGAGGCGGTTTCCATATCATTCAGGAATATTAGATTGAAAGAAAATTTTGTGGCTACTGTTGCTAAAAAATTAGAAAGTGATTCTACTTCGTTAATTCGATTGTTAGATTCTGCTGCCTACGTTAGCGAGTTTGGCTTTACTACAGATAACATTTATACCATGTTTGTCCCAAATTCTTATGAGATGTACTGGAACACCTCTGCTCAAGATTTTTTTGAACGGATGAATAAAGAATACAAAAAGTTTTGGACAGAAGAACGCCTTGCAAAAGCAAGAGAGTTAAACTTAACACCTCAAGAAATTGCTGTATTAGCATCTATTGTAGATAGCGAAGCCTTGTTGGATAAAGAAATGCCTACCATTGCAGGTTTATATTTAAATAGATTAACCAGAGGTATAAAACTAGAAGCCGACCCTACAGTTATCTTCGCAAATAATGATTTTAGCATTCGCCGAGTGTTGAATCGCCACTTAAGAAAAGAATCTCTTTATAACACTTATCTGAATAAAGGTTTGCCTCCTGGACCGATCATGATGCCCTCTATTGCCGCAATAGACGCGGTATTAAATCACGAAAACCATAACTACATTTACATGTGTGCTAAAGAAGACTTTTCTGGCTACCACAATTTTGCCGATAACTTGAAAGAACACCAATCTAATGCAAAGAAATTTCAACAAGCTTTAAACGAACGAAATATTAAAAAATAATGTTTGTATTTGAAACTAAAATAAGGGTTAGGTATGCCGATACCGACCAAATGGGATACATGTATTATGGTAATTATGCAACTTTTTTTGAAGTTGCCCGAACAGAAATGCTACGCAGCTTAGACATGACTTATAAGTCTATGGAATTAGATGGCGTAATGATGCCTGTATTTGAAATGAAGTCTAAATACATTAAACCTGCCCTTTATGATGATGAAATTTCAGTAAAAGTCACCATTAAAGATAAACCTGGTATAAGGATTATATTTCATTACGAGTTATTTAATCCAAAACAAGAATTAATACATGTTGGCGAAACTACTTTGGTATTTGTAAATATGTTAAAAAATAAACCTTGCCTAGCACCGCAAAACTTTAGAGATAAAATTGAAATTTATTTTTCTAAATTAGAAGAATGAAGTGGCTTCACGATTTCTTATTACGTTTTAAGTTTTATCAGCACTTTATAGAATGGACTAAAGTTTTAATAGTTCCAGGATTTAGTCCGCTCCCATTATACACCGTAGCGCTATTTTTTTTTCAAGAGATACAAAAAGACTCCTTAGTAAATAAAGCCTCTTCTTTAGCATACAACTTCATGATGGCAATTTTTCCGTCAATTATATTTCTGTTTACCCTAATTCCGTATATTCCTATAAAAGATTTTCAAAATCAATTAATGTCTTTAATATCTTTGGTATTACCTCAGAATGCCTATTTAGCATTCGAAAATACGATTGAAGATATTGTGAAAAACCAGAATGGTAGATTATTATCTATCGGTTTTATTCTAGCCTTATTTTTTGCTACCAATGGTATTCATACTTTAATGGAAGCATTTAATAAATCTTCGCTAATTGTAGAAACACGGTCGTGGTTAAAACAAAGAATAGTGTCTTTAACGTTAACTATTTTAACTGCATTTTCTTTAATTATTGGTGTTGCTGTTATGGTTATTGGTGAGTTTATTATCAATTTTTTTAAAACCAGTTTACAATTAAGCGATGGCCAATTTTGGATTTATTTAATCATGATTAGTAGATGGTTAATCACCATCATCATTTATTTTGTAACGACATCATTATTGTACAGATATGGTCCTGCTAACGCTAAAAAGTGGAAATTCTTTAATGCAGGAGCTTGGTTTGCAACGCTATTAACTGTGCTAGTTACCGTGGGCTTTTCTTTTTACATCAATAACTTTGGCACCTACAATAAGATTTATGGTTCTATTGGAACATTATTAGTAATAATGATATGGCTTTACCTAATCTCTTTAATTTTATTAGTAGGCTTTGAGCTTAATGCAAGTTTAGATTTATCTAAAAGATCAATTAAAATAGCGAGGCCAAAATTTAATTCTTTCAAGTCTTAATAAACAAATACCAAAAAATTTTACAATAAAAAAGCCTTTGAACATTAAATTCAAAGGCTTTTAAAATGGTATTTTAATCTTTTACATTTGGTCTAAAACCTTTTTAAGTTCAAAAGCTTTATCCATTTTATTTAATTTGATATAAACTTCTCTTAAAGTAGTAAGTGTATTTAAATCTTTTGGATTCAATTCTCTAGCCTTTTCTAAAAGTGGCATTGCAGCATTTAACTCAACTTCAAATTTCTTTTTTAAATCGTTGTATTTTACATCAGAAGCTTTTGTTGCAGGTAGTTTATTAGCTGCATTTATAAACTCATTACCCTTGTTAATATGAATAACAGCAAGATTGTAAATAGCATCACTGTAATTAGGGTCAATTTCAATGGCTTTTTTATAAGCCTCCTCTGCTTTAACAAAATCATTATTTGCAGAATAAGCTACACCTGCAATAAATTTTAATGTTTTATTTTGTGGATCCTTAGCCGCAGCATTTTCTATTTTAGAAATTTGCTTACTTGCTTGCCCCCTATTTAAATAAATATTTAATTCATCATAAATTAAAGTCATAAAATCTGGATGCTTTTCTCTACCTGTTTCAATAATTTTTAAAGCATTAGTGGTATCTTTCTGAGTTAAATAAATTGTGGCTAACTCATGATAGATATCTTTGTTTGCTGGATTTAATTCTAAAGTTTTACCATAATATTTAACGGCTTCATCATACATTTGAGCACTATTAGCTGCAATTGCAGTGTACATGCTAAATAAAGAATCTTGAGGCTTAACATCAGAAATAAACTTAAAAGAGGTGTACGCTGTTTTGTAATCTTTTTTGTTAAAAGCAGCAACTCCTTTATTTTGCATCATAATTGCTAAGTTATTCTCTGTACTTTCATTGTACTTTACATTCTCATTTTTGGTATCTAAAGCTTTAGCTTTTACCAAAGATTCCTGTGCAGTTTTAAAAGAACTTTCTGCATTTGCCATATCTACGGTATCTGTTACCGCAATTGAGGAGTAAATGATTGCTCGGTAAGCCCACAATTCTGCATTGTCCTTCGTTTTATCATTAGTAATGGCTTTATCCGTAGATTCTTTTGCTAATTTTAAAGTCTCCAGTTTTTTCTTCATCGGAGAGTTGGTAGATAAACCAATCTCGTAAAGCGCATAATTTTGCTTTGCAGCAGCAATTTCACTTTTTTGAGCAAATGCAACAAAAAAGTAAGAAATCATCAATAAACTTAAAATACTCTTTTTCATTATTTTATAATTATTTATTTAATCTTTGGTTTCATTATCATCTTCTTCATTCTCATCTTCCACATCATCATCTTCTTCTTCCTCAGTTTCTTCAATTACTTCATTTGTAATTTCTAAAACTTCGCCATCGTTTACTATAACGCTTTCATCTAACACTTCGTCTTCGTCATGCTCTACTTTAGTTACAGATGCAATAGCATCATTACCTTTTAGTGTAATCAACCTTACTCCTTGTGTTGCTCTTCCCATTACTCTAAGGCTACTCATGGCTATTCTAATAACAATTCCAGATTTATTGATAATCATTAAATCATCTTTATCTGTAACGTCTTTTATAGAAACTAAGTTACCAGTCTTTTCGGTTACGTTAATGGTTTTAACACCTTTACCACCTCTGTTAGTAACACGGTAGTCATCAACATCTGTACGTTTTCCGTAACCATTTTCAGATACTACTAAAATTGTACTTTCGCTAGACTCAACACTAATCATACCAACAACTTCATCATTATCATTGGCTAATCTTATGCCTCTAACTCCTGTTGCTGTTCTACCCATTGGTCTAACTTTAGATTCGTTAAATCTAATAGCCCTACCAGAACGTAATGCCATCACAATTTCTGAGGTACCAGAAGTTAAGTTTGCTTCTAATAATTCATCACCATCATTGATATTAATCGCATTAATACCATTAGAACGCGGACGACTGTACGCTTGTAAAGTTGTCTTTTTAATGGTACCTTTTTTAGTACACATAATGATAAAGTTATTTTCTAAATATTCTTTATCCTTTAAATTAACAACTTTGATGTAAGCTCTTGTCTTCTCGTCTTTGTCTATATTGATGATGTTCTGAAGTGCTCTACCTTTACTAGTTCTAGACCCTTCTGGGATTTCAAACACCCTTAACCAATAACATTTACCTTTGTCTGTAAAGAACAATAAATAATTATGATTGGATGCTATAAATATATGCTCTATAAAATCTTCATCTCTAGAGTTAGAACCTAAACTTCCTTTACCTCCTCTACCTTGCGTTCTGTATTCTGTTAAAGCGGTTCTCTTGATGTAACCTTCTTTAGAAATTGTAATTACTACATTCTCATCCTCTATAAAATCTTCGGTCATCATTTCAGCAGCAGAATGTACAATAGATGTTCTACGTTCGTCACCGTATTTATCTTTCATCTCTTGCAACTCGTCTTTGATGATTTGCATTCTTAAACCTTCGTCATTCAAAATCGAATTTAAATAATCTATGGTTTTCATTAATTCTGCAAACTCTTCTTTGATTTTATCACGCTCTAGACCTGTTAAACGACGAAGCGTCATGTCTAGAATTGCTCTTGCCTGAATATCTGATAATCCAAACAATGAAATCAGACCTTCACGAGCTTCTTCTGGTGTTTGAGAGCCTCTAATTAATTTAATTACTTCATCTAAACGATCTAAAGCGATTAATAAACCTTCTAATATATGGGCTCTTTTTTCTGCTTCTGATAATTCATATTTAGTTCTACGTACTACTACCTCGTGGCGATGCTCTACAAAATGACGTATTAAATCTTTCAGATTTAACATCATTGGGCGTCCTTTAACTAGAGCAATATTGTTAACACTAAAAGAAGTTTGAAGTGCCGTTTGCTTGTAAAGATTATTTAAAACAATAGCAGCATTGGCATCACGTTTAATTTCATAAACCACACGCATTCCCTCTCTATCACTCTCATCTCTGATTTCAGAAATTCCTTCAATTTTTTTATCGTTTACCAGTTCTGCTGTACGTTCAATCATTAATGCCTTATTCACTTGATAAGGAATTTCACTAACAATAATACGTTCTCTGTCGTTTGGTAAAGTTTCAATTATTGCTACACCACGCATCACTATCCGGCCCCTACCGGTTTCAAAGGCATCTTTTACACCTTCATAACCGTAGATTATTCCTCCTGTTGGAAAATCTGGCGCTTTAACATGCTGCATTAACTCAGGAATTTCTATGTCATTATTCTCTATATATGCGATAATACCATCAATACATTCTGTTAAGTTGTGTGGCGCCATGTTGGTAGCCATACCCACTGCAATACCAGAACCTCCGTTTACTAAAAGATTAGGGAATTTTGATGGTAAAACTGTTGGCTCTTGGAGTGAATCATCAAAATTTAAACGATAATCAATGGTGTCTTTATTGATGTCGGCTAACATTTCTTCGGCCATTTTCTTAAATCGGGCTTCGGTATAACGCATTGCAGCAGGCGAATCACCATCAATAGATCCAAAGTTACCCTGACCGTCTACTAATGGATAGCGTAAGCTCCAAGGTTGGGCCATACGCACCATGGTTTCGTAAACAGAACTATCACCATGTGGGTGATACTTTCCTAAAACCTCACCTACAATACGGGCAGATTTTTTATAAGGCTTATTACTAGCTAATCCTAAATCGAGCATACCATATAAAACCCTCCTGTGCACTGGCTTTAAACCATCTCTTACATCAGGTAATGCTCTGGAAACAATAACCGACATCGAATAATCGATGTAAGCAGATTTCATTTCCTCTTCAATATTAATTTTTATGATTTTGTCGTGTTGTGCTTCGTTCTCTTCAGCCATATTCTATTTAAATCAATACTTTGGTTAACGCTTAAAAAAAGCGTATCGCGAAGTTAGCAATTTAAGAGTAATAGAAACACCCTGTTGATAATTTTTTTGTATGAAAATTGATGATATCTTTTGACCCCTAATCATCACAGATAAGTTAATCTAAACTTAAAGTAAAAATTACTCTGTCTAATAGAGTTAAGAAAAATATTTAATTGAATATAACTACAAGAAAAAATAAAAATTATTTTTCGACAGGTAAGTACTGATAGACTATTTGATAGCTAACATTATTCAAGGAAGCATCTAATTGTCCAATTTTTAGATTCTTTTTTTGTGGTGTAGGTTCACAAACATAATATTCTTCTCCATTATAAGCTATTCCATGCTTCCTATTAGATTTATCAAATTTTACAGCCATAGTAATATGAGATGGGTATAATAAAGCAATCATGGGTAAATTATAAATCTCTTTAACTAAATAAAAGAATAAGGCAGCTCTGTCATCACAATCGCTATAATCACTAAATAAAGTTTGCTCTGGAGAAAGTCTTTTTTCTTTACCAAAATTATCTTTATCACTTTCGTATTTGAAGGCGTTTCTAGTAAATCTCATTAAATAATCTACTCCTTGTTTTTGTGTTAGACCTTTTAAATTATTTTTTAAAGTGGGAATTAATGAGCTATAAGTTTCTCTACTTAATGGGATATTAAAATAAGATTCAAAATCTACGATAGGATAATTTTTGAATAAAGACTGTACATCTGTATTGAGCTTAACTTCAAAATGATAAGACCTTTCTTTATAATCAAAGGCAATAGTTTTCTCTCTAAAATTGGTAGAGTTGAAATCTGGAATTTGAGTAACCTTATAGCTGAATAACTGATTATTATTAAATGCTTTAAAACTAACAGGATAAATTAAATCCTTTTGGTAATTAGCATATATATAATCGTGATTATTTAAACAAACATAATTACGTTCCTTTAAGACAATGTAGGGGATGTCACTCACGTCATCGTTACTATAAACATAAAATAACAATTGATTTGGACCAATAGCTAGTTGAGTATCATAACCAGATTTTCCTAAAAAAAACCACTTATATAAGGTATATCTTTCGTAATTAATTTCTTTAGGACTAATCTGCTGAACGGTTTTTCTGATTAGTTGATAATAAAACCAATCGTCTAAGTGATGTGTTTCTTTGTAAGCCAATAAATTATTTAAAATAGGTTGATAGTTTCCTCTATTTAAATGATTATAAAAATCTTGAATCTTTGCTTCTGTAATTTCTCCAGAAAACGGAACTTGCAAATTTGTATCAACAGTTAGGTTAAAAGTTTGGCTAAAAAACTCGAAACTGACTAAATTTTGAGCAAAACCACGCTTATAACTCAATAATGAAAACATTATTAAAAACACATAAACAGAATGTTTTGGGTTAAATTTCAATTGATAACAATTTGGTTAAATTTAATTAACATAAAGTTAACATTAAATTAACCTACAATGCAAATTTTGCATAATTTTTTTTAGTTATAATTGGATTGATTATCAATAAATTAAAATGAGTTGTTCAATTATTATTGTGAAATGGCATACCATTGCTTAAATGTTTATAAATTTTAATTGCTGCCTAAAATTTAAAATCTAATTTTATAGTTCGATAGACAATCAATTTTTATAGCGTGAGTATCATTGTAAAAGAATTATCTAAAATTTACGATAAACAAATTGCCGTTAACAAAATTTCTTTTGAAGCTTTACCAGGAAGAATTTTAGGCTTTTTAGGTCCAAATGGAGCCGGAAAATCTACTACCATGAAAATGATAACCGGCTTCCTGAGTGCCAATCATGGGGAGATATTTGTCTCTGACTTAAATATCAATTCAGAAAGTATAGCCGTAAAACAGAAAATTGGTTATTTGCCAGAGAATAATCCTTTATATTTTGATATGTATGTAAAGGAATACCTTCAGTTTGTAGGCGAAATTTATGGTGTTCAAAATCTAAAAAATCGTATAGTAGAGGTAATTGAAGCTACGGGCTTACAAAAAGAACAGCACAAACAAATAGGGCAACTATCTAAAGGATATAAACAAAGAGTAGGTTTGGCACAAGCCATCATTCATCAACCAGAAGTTTTAATTTTAGATGAACCTACATCGGGCTTAGACCCAAACCAATTGATAGAAATTAGAAATTTAATTAAAGAGTTGGGCAAAACAAAAACTGTTATTTTATCTACACATATTATGCAAGAGGTTGAAGCCATTTGTGATGATGTAATTATCATTAACAAAGGTGAAATTGTAGCAAATAATTCGTTAAAAGACTTATTAGAATTGCATCAAGAAAAATCCCTCGAACCTATTTTTGTTAAATTAACCAATCAATAAATTCTTTAAACCCATTTTAAGAATTCATGTTAAGTATTTATAAAAAAGAATTTTACGCCTACTTAAGCTCTTTGGTAGCTTATATTACCATAGGAATATTCCTCACCGTGTTGGGTTTGTTTTTATGGGTTTTCCCCGATAGTAGTATACTAGATTATGGATATGCTGGCTTAGATAGCCTTTTTAATACGGTACCTTATTTATTTATGTTTCTAATTCCGGCTATTACGATGCGCACCTTAGCCGAAGAAAAAAAGGAAGGTACTTTTGAACTTTTAGCCACCAAACCACTTACAGATTGGGACATTATTTTAGGTAAATATTTGGCCGCCATTACCTTAGTATTATTTGCACTTATTCCTACTTTAATTTATTATATCTCTGTTTACCAATTAGGTGCAACCGTAGGAAATATAGACAGCGGTGCAGTAATTGGTTCTTATATTGGTTTATTTTTGTTAGGTGCTTCATTTGTTGCCATTGGAGTTTTTTCCTCATCATTAACAAAAAATCAAATTATAGCTTTCGCTATAGCTGTTTTTCTTTGCTTTATAACCTTTAGCGGATTTGATTCTGCAAGTCAAATATTATCGTTTCAAAGTATAGACAGCATTTTAATTAATTTAGGAATTAATGCACATTACCAATCTATAAGTAGAGGTGTTTTAGATACCAGAGACTTAATTTATTTCTTAAGTTTCATTGCTATTTTTCTAGTCATAACTAAAACCATATTAGGAGGTAGAAAATGGTAAATACTCACCAAAAGAAAGATTTAATGCAATTAGGTATATTTATTCTGCTTATTGTTGTTTTCAATATTTTAGCACAGTATTTATTTACCCGTTTTGATTTTACCAAAGAAAAACGATACACCATATCTAATACCAGTACACAAATTTTACAAGATTTAAATACAGATATTAAAGTGATTGTTTATTTAGAAGGAGACTTTCCTGCTGGTTTTAAAAGGTTAAGAACAGCCACAAAAGACTTACTGTTAGATTATAAAGCTTACGCTGGCAGTAAACTTACTTTCGAATTTGTAAATCCTATAGAAGGAAAAAATCAGCAACAGCAAGAAGAAGTTTATAACCTATTAACAAGTAAAGGAATAGAGCCTACTAATTTAAGTATTAACACAGAAAGTGGCTTATCGCAAAAAATGATTTTCCCAGCAGCAATAGTCAGTGCAAATGGTAAAGAAATTCCGGTAAAATTATTACAACCCAGAATAGGATTAAACCCAGAAGAGGTTTTAAATAATTCTATTCAGAACTTAGAATATGCTTTTTCATCGGCTATAAAAAAAGTAAGCACTGGAGGTAAACCTAGGGTAGGTTTTACAGAAGGTAACGGGGAGTTAAGCGACTTGCAATTACAAGACGCTATGAAATCTTTGGCAGATGGCTACGAGGTAGGTAGAATAAACTTAACTTCATTAACTTTAGATGGCTTACAAAAGTTAAAAGTTATGGTAATAGCCAAACCTAGTATTGCTTTTTCTGAACTAGAGAAATACAAAATAGATCAGTTTTTAATGCAAGGTGGCAAAATTATTTGGACCATAGATCAGGTAAACGCAGATTTAGATAGCATCAGAAAATCTATAAGTGGCGAACAATTGGCGTATCAAAATAAATTAAATTTAGACGACCAGCTTTTTACTTATGGAGTTAGAATAAATTATGATTTAGTGGGTGATATGAATTGTGCTCAAATACCTGTTAGTGTTGGGCAAGTAGGCGGACAGGCGCAAATTCAATTGGTTCCTTGGTTGTTTAATCCAATTATTATCCCTATTAACTCACATCCATTAGTTAAAAATTTAGAAGGCATTAAAACCGAATTCCTGAATACTATTGATACCATAGAAATAAAAAACGTCAAAAAAACAGTTTTATTAACTACTTCACCTTTTAATAGAGAGTTAGCTGCACCTACCATCATTTCATTAGATATGATTGAAGATACCCCAGACCCAAAGCTTTTCCAAAGTAATCCAAAAGCAGTTTGCATAATGTTAGAAGGCATTTTTAAATCTAATTTTTTGAATAGAGCCATACCAGAAGGCATAAATTTCAATCAAAATACCCTCGGAAATAGCAAAAACACTAAAATGTTAGTATTTAGTGATGGTGATGTTTTTAAAAACGGCGTCAGTGAGAAAGATAATTCTGTTTTTCCTTTAGGATACGATAGATACACCCAACAAACTTATGGAAATAAAACCTTTTTGCTAAATGCTTTAGATTATCTAACAGATGATTCTGGGCTGATATCTCTTCGGTCTAAAGAAATTAAATTAAGGTTATTAAATAAAGGCAAATTAGTAGAAGAAAAAACAAAATGGCAGTTAATTAACACCTTAGTTCCGTTAATAATGTTAATACTTTTCGGAATTTTTCAACATATTTACCGTAAGAGAAAGTATGCTGTTTAAATTTCATATTTTTGATTTTTAAAAAGAAACCCAAAACGAGCAAATGAGATTTATTGTTTCTACATCAACATTATTAAAACACCTGCAAGCTGTAAGTGGTGCGTTAAGTAATAGTGCAGTTTTACCTATTCTAGAAAATTTCTTATTCGAGATTAAAGATTCAAGTTTAACAATTTCTGCAACAGACTTACAAACTAGTATGACTACCAGCTTAGCGGTAGAGTCTAAAGAAGGTGGTAAAATTGCAGTTCCATCTAAAATATTATTAGACACGCTAAAAACTTTACCAGAGCAACCTATTGCTTTTTCTGTAGATGATAAAACATTTGCTATAGAAATTAGCGCTGGAGACGGTAAGTATCGTTTAAGCGGAGAAAACGGCGACGATTTTCCTAAAATTCCTGTAGTAGATAATGCATCATCAGTAAATTTACCTGCTAGTGTTTTAGCCGAGGCGATCAATAAAACATTATTTGCGGTGAGTAACGATGAATTAAGACCTGCAATGACAGGTGTTTATTGTCAACTATCGCCTCAAAATGTAACTTTTGTTGCTACCGATGCACATAAATTAGTTAGATACAGAAGAAATGATGCAAAAGCAGACACTGCAACATCATTTATTTTGCCTAAAAAAGCATTAAACTTATTAAAATCTTCTTTACCATCAGAAGATCTTAATGTATCTATAGAATATAACACTACCAGTGCATTTTTTAAGTTTGCTAACATTAACCTAATTTGTAGATTAATTGACGAAAGATACCCAGATTACGAAGCTGTAATCCCTCTAAACAACCCTAACAAATTAACTTTAGACAGAAGTTTGTTCTTAAACTGTTTAAAGCGTGTGGTTATTTTTGCTAACAAAACTACCCACCAAGTGCGTTTAAAAATTACGGGTAGCGAGTTAAATATATCCTCAGAAGATATTGATTTTGCTAACGAAGCTCACGAACGTATTGGTTGCCAATTTGATGGCGAAGACATGGAAATTGGTTTTAACGCTAAATTTTTGATAGAAATGTTAAATAATTTATCTGGCGAAGAAATTACCATAGAAATGAGTACTCCTAACAGGGCAGGTATCTTATTTCCAAGCATTAAAGACAAAGACGAGGATATATTAATGCTTGTAATGCCAGTAATGCTTAATAATTATTCATAACTAATCAAAAAAATAAAACAAAAGCTTAGTAATAATACTAGGCTTTTTTTGTTTCTATAGTTACACTATAACACTAACAAGCGTAAAGAATAAAAAGAACAATCTATTTAAAATGTCTTACTATTTAAAACAGGTCCTATTTAGTTTTTTTATCATTATAAATTTAATGTTTTGGAGTTGTAAACCCTCTCCTATTCCTATTTATAAGGGAAGCACTACATTAAGGATTGTAAATGTTACGCCAGAAAATAATAGCATCAATTTTTATATTGATGACACGGTTAAAAACAGACAAGCAATAGCCTTTAAAGAAGTATTAACCAATATCACAACTAGTGCTGGCGAGAAAAGAGTTTACATCAAAAATAACGGTACTTTAATAGAAAAATCAAGGTTAAACATCTTATTTCTAAGTCAACTAAATTATACTGTTTTTATAAGTGGTAAAATAGCCAAAGACTCTATAAACTATATCACCTTGGTAGATAGTTTAAAAACACCAAGCAATGGCAAAGCTAAAGTAAGAATGGTGAACACTATTCCAAACATCGGATTTATAGAGAGTGTTTTTACAACTCAATTAACAGATAGCATGGCTAACTTTACAAGTATCAATTATGGAACATCAACCCAGTACGTAGAATTTAGTCCAGGTATTTATTTACTTAAATTGAGAAAAAGTAATGGTAAAGAAACGCTTGCCTCTTTAGCTAACATTCAAATAAATGCTGGGAAAATTTATACCATATACGGAACAGGTTTAGTTAATGGTACTCCAAATTATCCATTATCTGTAAACTTATTAATTGACAAATAATATCATTATCAATTTTTACATCCGCAATCATTATTATTTATACTTTTATCCAAAATTTATCAAGTGGAATTAATTACAAATTTATTAGACTTTATACTTCATATCGATACTCATTTAAGTGAAATCATTAAAGATTATCAGGTATGGACTTATTTAATATTATTCATCATCATTTTTGCCGAGACTGGCTTTGTGGTTGTTCCATTTTTACCCGGCGATTCTTTGCTAATTGCAGCAGGAGCTATAATTGGTGTTGGTGATACTGGGCTAAATATCTATTTATTAGCCATCTTATTATTAGTAGGAGCCGTATTAGGTAATTTTGTGAATTACGAATTGGGGCGTGTTTTAGGTGTTAGGGTATTTAAAGTAGAGAACAAAATACTAAAATTAGAATACTATCTAAAAACACAAGTATTTTTTGAGAAACATGGTGCAAAAGCAATAGTTATAGGCAGGTTTTTACCCATTTTCAGAACTGTAGTACCATTTGTTGCTGGCATAGGCAAACTAGATAGAAGTAAATACAATTTTTATAATGTAGTTGGAGCCGTAGCTTGGATAGGTACATTCTTATTTGCTGGTTATTTTTTAGGAAATACGCCTTTCTTTAAGAAAAACTTTACGTTAATTATGTTGGCTATTATCATATTTACTATTTTGCCTCCAATATATGCAGTATTTAGAGCAAAATATGGTAAAAATGATTAATTTTAAACGTCGTTTTTCTCCAGCAATTTTAATAATACAGCAAAATCTTTAGGGTAATCTGCCGTAAAGGTTTTGGTTTCTGTTTCGCTAATCTTAAAGGTAACTTCTCTAGAGTGCAGCGCAAATCTTTTCATAATTGGCAGCTCTTCTTCATTTTTACTTAATCTATAATTGCGTTTAATTTTAGAAAGATAAGCTGGCAAACCACCATAAGTCTCGTCACCAGTAATAGAGGCTCGTTGTGTAGCTAAATGAATTCTAATTTGATGCATCCGCCCGGTAACTGGTCTAGCCTCAATAAGCGTATAATGTTTAAAGAACTTTAAAGATTTAAAATAGGTATCTGCTTTTTTTCCTTCTACCCTGCTAATCATCACATTTCCTTTACCCGCATTTAGAATAGGCAAATCTACAAGCAACTCGTTAAAAGAATGACTACCGTCTACAATAGCATGGTAAACTTTTTTAACTTCACGATGCTCAAATTGCATAGACACAAAACGATAGGTTTCTGGATTTTTAGCAATAATCATGGCACCAGAAGTTTCTTTATCTAATCTGTGGCAAATTTGCGCATCTTCAAAATACTGCTTCGCTAACCTAATTACATTAACGTCTCCCCCTTCACGCTCATCTAAAGAGCTCATAAAAGGCGGTTTATTAATAACAATTAAATCCTTGTCCTCGTAAATAATTAAATCTTGTAGTTTTGGAATCTTCATAAAGTGCAAAGATAATTTAATAACATCAGTTAGTAAATAATTATCTAAATTTTATGTTGTGTTTGGGTGTTTCAATCCCGATGAAAAATCGGGACTAGTCACGATATCCGTTCATACGCTTGCAGGCCTTGAGTTCAAAAGGCCGAAATCCCTAGCCGTTCCGTTCGGGCGGGCATTCTATCGTTAACGCAAGAATGAAGAATTAAAAATCGATAATAAACCATCATTCAACCTACTATTTCAGATGGGTAGGTTCTTCAATTTGTATTGATATCAAAAACAGGAGCTGACTAACTCAATGATGAACTTTAAATCTGGTTCTATATTTTTCCCAAGCAGCAATGAAAATATATGTGATATAGAAATGCAAATCATTTAATCAATTAAGAAGCAAAACTTAACATAGCTTGTGGCATGAAAACATTTTTTCTTATTACAGCTTCATGCTTTAAACCTGTAGATAAATCTATCCAATCTTGATTAACAGCTCTTATCAACTTTTCTTTCTGGGCTCTTGTAAATCTATTGATTAAATTAAATCTTATTTGAGCATTTTGCTCTGTTTTTAATTCTTCAAAATAAACTAATCTTGAGATTTGCGCCCCAGCATCAAAAAATAGATTTGGCATTTTCTGGTAAAAATCCATTGTCTTATTTAAGTCGGCACTTAAGCCCACATGTAAATTATTTCTATTTCTGTCGGTTACTATAAAAACATATCTTTTCATAACTGCTAATTTTTTAAAACTTTATTGCAAAAGTTAATTTGTTAATAATTTTATTTTCGCTTATTAAAAATAAAATGCTAATTTTATGAGCACAAAAATACTAATAAATTTAGTATTTCAAAATTTATTTTAAAATGAGCAAAATATCAGAAAACATTAAATACTTAAGAAAGCAAAAAGGGTTAACCCAACAACAGTTTGCTGACAACATGGAGATCAAGAGATCTTTAGTAGGTGCTTATGAAGAAGAAAGAGCCGACCCTAAATACGATCTGCTTCAAAAATTTTCCGAATACTTTGAATTAAGTATTGATGAATTGATTAATGATACCATTAACGATAAATGGAAAAAGAAACCGAATTTAAGTGCTTCCAATGTAAGAGTATTAAGTATTACCGTAGATAAAGACGATAACGAAAATATAGAGCTTGTACATGTAAAAGCTAGCGCAGGATATTTAAATGGTTATGCAGATCCAGAGTTTGTTGGAGCATTACCAAAATTTTCTTTACCTATGTTTAAAAGTGGCACATTTAGAGCTTTTGAAATTAAAGGCGACTCTATGCTACCGCTTTCTTCTGGCTCTGTAATTATTTCTGAATATATAGAAAACTGGAACGATTTAAAAGTTGGAGAAACCGCTGTAGTAGTAAGTAAAAACGAAGGTGTTGTTTATAAAAGAATGGGTTCTAAACTTAAACAAGACAAAGGTTTAAAGCTAGTATCTGACAATCCAATTTATGACCCATACTATGTAATGGCAGAAGATATTGTAGAAATTTGGAAAGCAAAAGCATTTATATCGACTGATTTGCCACAACCTACTCCAGAACCTACCATGGAAAGTTTAACCACCATGATGTCGCAAATGCAAAAGTCTATTAGCGAATTGAAAAAAAATGAAAATTAATTTTTTTCTTCATTAAACCTTCTAAATAAATAATCATCTTAGTGCTATAAATTATAAACCAAAATCATGAGAAAATTAATTTTAAGTATCGTACTATTTGTAGCATTAGCGGGAACAACTTTTGCTCAGAAGAAAACAGTTGAAGAAAGAGCTACAGCTGCAACAGAAAAAATGGAAAAAGATTTAGCTTTAACAGCAGATCAAAAAACTAAAATTTACACCGCAAACTTAGATAAGTTAAAAGCACAAGATGAAATGAAAGCCGCTTTAGGTGAAGGTGAAAAACCAACTCCAGAGCAAATGAAACCTATCTATCAAAAATTCTCTAAAACAATTAAAGATATTTTGACTGACGAGCAAAAAGCAAAAATGGAAGAAATAAAAGCTGCCAATGCAGCTAAGAAACCAGCTGGCAAGTAAAAATAAGCCTAAATAATCTAATCAGGAAGCCTTACATTTGTAAGGCTTTTTTATTTATAAACTAATTTATCTTTGGCCAAATTTTTATCAGATAAAATAAACGAAAGAATACAATCTAATTCTTTAAGAGAGTTAAAGAATGTTGACCTTAATTTAGTCGATTTTTCTTCTAACGATTATTTGGGCTATGCGCAATCAACACGTTTAAAGCAAAAGCTTAAAGAAGAAATTGAGTTAAATCCAGATTACAAAATAGGTTCAACAGGATCGCGGTTAATATCTGGAAACAGCAAATATATTGAAGATTTAGAAAGCGCTATTGCAAACTTTCATGAGGCTGAAACCGGCTTAATCTTTAATTCTGGTTACGATGCTAATATTGGTTTATTATCATCTATTGCTACTAGAAACGACACTTACATTTGTGATGAATTAATTCATGCCAGTTTAATAGATGGCGTAAGGCTGAGCAAGGCTAATAAATTTACTTTCAAGCATAACAATTTAGAAGCTTTAGAAGATAAACTTAAGATAGCTAAAGGCAATGTTTTTATTGTAACAGAAAGTGTTTTTTCTATGGACGGCGATTTAGCACCACTCACACCAATAGCAGCATTAGCTAATAAATACAATGCTTATTTAATAGTAGATGAAGCTCACGCCACAGGAGTTATTGGTAAAAATGGAGAAGGTTTGGTTCAAAGTTTAGGATTACAAAACCAAATTTTTGCCAGAATAATCACTTTTGGAAAAGCAATTGGTAGTCACGGAGCCATTATTTTAGGAACACAAACATTAAAAACTTACCTCATTAATTTCGCAAGGTCTTTTATATATACAACCGCTCCCTCTTTTCATAATTTGGCAGCTGTAAAAAACGCTTATCAATATTTAAATGAATCAGAGGAAATTAAAAACCTTCGTAGTAATATTAAATATTTTAATGCCAAAATTAAGAATCAAAATCATCAATTTATTTTCAGCGAAAGTGCCATACAAAGTTTATTGGCTAGTGGCAATACCGAATGTAAAAGCATGGCAAACAAAATAAGAGCAAACGGCTTTGATGTTAAAGCCATCTTATCTCCTACTGTGCCTTTAGGAAAAGAGCGTATTAGAATTTGCCTTCATGCTTATAATACCAAACAAGAAATAGACAATTTGATCAATATCATTATTAAATCATAACATGAAAAAATATTTTGTAACTGGCATAGGAACAGAAATTGGTAAAACCATTACGTCGGCAATTTTAGTAGAATACCTAAAAGCAGATTATTGGAAACCTATACAATCTGGAGATTTAGATCATTCTGACACCAATAAAGTGCAGAACTTGGTTTCTAATACTCAGACTAAGTTTCATCCAGAAAGTTATCGATTAACGCAGCCTTTTTCTCCGCATTATTCTGCACAATTAGACGATGTAACCATCAGTTTAGACGAAATAAATATCCCTGAAACTGCTAATAATTTAATTATTGAAGGCGCTGGCGGCTTAATGGTTCCACTAAATCAAGAAGATTTAATTATTGATTTAATAAAAAAACTTGATGTTGAGGTGATTTTAGTTTCTAAGAATTATTTAGGCAGCATTAATCATACTTTACTCTCTATTGAAGCGCTAAACAGCCGAAATGTCCCGATTAAAGGCATCATATTTAACGGAGAAAGCACGCCAGCATCAGAAGATATTATTCTAAAACGATCGGGTTTGAATGTAATTGGTAGAATCCCGAATTTAGAGAATGTTAGCAAAGAGACCGTTTTGGAATTGACTAAAACAATAGATTTTAATTTAAAGTAGATGTGAATTGGACTTTGTGAATGGTACTAGATTAATTTATTGAGTTAGTTTTCATTACGAATGCACAAATTTGAATGCATAAAATGAGTTTGCTCTGCTTCTAGTTATTTCTATTGCAGGGAAAAACTTAGTTGATTGAAGATAAATACTACAAATAGGTATAAAATAAACATTGTCCAAAGGACTCTCCAAAGGAGTCCTTCGGACCTTCGGAGAAGAGGCAACCTACAAGTGAGATGTCTCCTTAGGTCGACATGACGAGACGGCTTAAATAATGACATAACCCAGATAGATGATTTTGCTCTGCTTCTAGTTATTTCGATTGCAGGGAAAAACGTAGTTGATTGAAGATAAATACTACAAATAGGTGCGAAATAAACATTGTCCAAAGGACTCTCCAAAGGAGTCCTTTGGACCTTCGGAGAAGAGGCAACCTACAAGTGGGATGTCACCTTAGGTCGACATGACGGGACGGCTTAAATAATGACATAACCCAGGGAGATGAGTTTGCTCTGCTTCTAGTTATTTCGATTGTAAGGAAAAACGTAGTTCATCAAAGATAAATACCACAAATAGGTACGAAATAAACATTGTCCAAAGGACTCTCCAAACGAGTCCTTCGGACCTTCGGAGAAGAGGCAACCTGCAAGTGGGATGTCTCCTTAGGTCGACATGACGAGACGGCTTAAATAATGACATAACCCAAGGAGATGGCTTTGCAACAATCGTTGACAACGACGGGACGCCATAAATGACGAAATTGTGTTATCCCCGAAATTGTCGATAGGACGGGATGCGTTAACGATTGCAGCGGATACCGGCCATTTTGAGCATAAGGCCTTGTGGCGTATGAGCGAAAAGCGTGTTTAAACGCCCAAAATATAACTTATTTCAAGATATTTAGCTCACACATTCTATTCAAACCCAATAACCTCTTGCGGTGGATTATGCTGTTGCTGTTGTTTGATTTTGCAGGTTCTATAAAACTGATTATAAGCATTCTCCATGGTAGAAATGTCTAAATCGCTGGTATATTCTTGATAATATAAATTGACTGTAGGTTTAAAGCCATCTAGATAATCTAATAGCGTAACAGCAAAAATAATTTGGATAGGTTGCGTAGTTTTTTTTAGGATTTTAGCCACACCACCCTCGAAATGAATTTTGTTTAAATGATAAGAAAACACTTCGCCCTGCGGAAAAATGGCTAGCATATTATTGCTATCGGCAAGCAAATTTGCAGCGTGTTGTATAGACGCTATTACGGTTTTAGATTTTTTATTTACAGAAAAACAACCTCCATACTTTAATAAACTAAAAGATTTTAGCTGTTGTTCTATTACCATGGCTTTAAACTCTTTACCTAAAATTTTTCGACAAAAACGATAGACAATTCCACCATCGTTAAAGCTAAAATGATTCATGAGTAAGAGCGTACCTTTGTCTTGGGCTGGCTTTACATTGCCAATAAAGTTCAACTTTGCAAATTGCTTGCAAAGCTTATGCTCTACTAAAATAAAAAACCATTTGAGGTAGCTCTTAGAATTATCTTTAATCATTTGCTGTAGCTTTCATTAAGCTGTTTAAATGTGAGTTCACCAAATCATGTCCATCGTTAATGATGTGCAAATTAGAATTTTTTAAATTTTTAGTGAAATCTTTTCCAATTTTTGGTGGAAACAAAACATCTTTAGATCCAAAATAAAAATGAGTATTAATTTCGGCATCATTTATTTGATTGATGATCAATTTTTTATTCAAATTTAACTCGGCAAAATAAGTGATGGTATTGTAGCAAGTCAGTCTAGTTTCGGTAGATGTAAATTCTTTACTTAAGATATAATGCAAAGAAGCATCTATATATTTAAACCGGAACAACTTGTTTAATAAATATTTAACCGTTTTTGGGCTGTAAACTAGTTTCCAAAAAATCTGATTTACAATTTTACTTTTTGCCCCCGTTTCTAATAGTAAGTTTGGTTTTATGCCATCTGGAGCAACAAAATAAGCTTCTTCTATTTGATTTGGGATTTCTGAAATTAGGCTTAGTGCTAGTTTAGAACCTATGCTGTAAGAAAGTAAAGAGAATTTTTGATTGTGCTGATTGATGCTCTCTAGAAAGCTAAGCATATCCTGCGCAAAGTCTTTTTTATTGATGCTTTTTTTTACTGCTTTTCTACTGGTATCAAACAGTTTTGTTTCGCCGTGAAAAAATAAATCGAAACTGTAAATGGTATATTTCTGACCTAGTGCTTCTTCTAAAACCCTAAACTGGGTGCCTCGCATCCCAAAACCATGAAAAGCCAATAATATTTGCTTCCCTGTACCATAAACATGATAATGATATTGGGCGGTTTGGCTAGAAAAATAAGGCATCTTGTTTTAAGAAAGCTGATCGGCTAATAGTTTCATCTCTATTTGTGGCGAGTGTTTATCATATAAAATAGCATAAACAGCTCTGGCAATAGGCATGTTCACTTTGTATTGTTTATTTATTTGATGGATACTGTTGACGGCATAATAACCCTCGGCAACCATATTCATTTCTAACTGAGCAGATTTTACGGTATATCCCTTCCCTATCATGTTACCAAAAGTTCGGTTTCTACTAAATTGAGAATAGGCGGTCACTAATAAATCGCCTAAATAAGCCGACTCTTTAATATCTCTATTGATAGGATGTATGGCATCTACAAACCTACTCATCTCCCTAATCGCATTAGAAATTAATACTGCTTGGAAGTTATCTCCAAAACCTACGCCATGACAAATACCACTGGCGACAGCATAAATATTCTTTAAAACAGCACCGTACTCGGTTCCATAAATATCGTCGGAGATATTGGTTTTAATGTATCTGTTATTAATAAGATTAGAAAACTTACAGGCTAAATCTAAATCTTGTGAAGCAATGGTTAAGTAACTTAACTTTTCTAAGGCCACTTCTTCTGCATGGCAAGGGCCACTTATCACCAAAATATCGTCTAACGGAATTTGATATTTTTGATGCATAAACTCGCCGACTATCAAGTTTTCGTCGGGTACGATTCCTTTAATTGCCGAGATTATTTTTTTACCTTTTAAATGAGCTGAGGTTACAGGTTCAAATGCATGTTTCAGAAATGCTGCTGGTATGTTTAATAAAACTAAATCGGCATTTTCTATAGCTTCTAAAATATTGGTGGTAATATGTGTTGCCTTAACTTTAATCTCTACAGACGATAAGTAGTTAGGATTATGTTTGTATTTACAAATATGTTCTACGGCAGCTTCGTCACGCATCCACCAATAAATTTCCTTTTCGGTAAGGTTATCAGTCAGCATTTTAACAATAGCAGTTGCCCAGCTTCCACCACCAATAATTGCTATTTTACTTAAGCTATTTTGCATAAAAGAATAAAAATATTAGGTCATTGGTTTCAAATAGAAACAAAAAAAGTCCCAATTTGAATTATCAAATTGGGACAAATTAACTAATTTTAAATTAAAATCTATTTCTTATCCGTACTAAAAAGCTTTTCTTTTTCTACAACCTCTACAGCCATATCATTTTTTAACATTTTTGAAATTGCAGCATAAGGAGCGCTTACTACCTGTTGTCCTGGTTTTAAACCAGAGATAATAATAATATTTTGATCATCCTGTATACCCGTTTTTACCTCTACTTGCTTAACCTTGCCAGCTTCTACCACAAACACATATTCTTTGGCTTTAGGCTTGGTTTTATCTTTCTTTTTTTGCTCTTCTTCGTCTTTCGCCGGTCCGTCTACTTTACTATCCTTAGATTTTTCTTCCTCTCTTATCGTAACAGATTGTATTGGAACTATCAAACCTCTGGTTCTTTCTGTTTGGATATCTACCGTTGCAGATAAACCTGGTTTAAACGGCGAGCTAGAATTTCCCTTATTGGTTAAAGTGCCGTAAGACTCTGGTAAAATTCTAATTTTTACTGCAAAGTTAGTTACTTGGTCTGCACTGGTTCCCACCACACTTGCCGAACTTGCAATCTCTGTAACAATACCTTTAAATTTCTTATCCATAAAGGCATCCACTTCAATTACAGCAGTATCGCCAAGGCTTAAACGGTTAATATCGTTCTCGTTAACTTCTACATTTACTTCCATGCTACTTAAATTGGCAATGGTCATAATTTCTGTACCTGTCATTTGTGCAGTACCTACCACACGTTCTCCTTTTTCTACATTTAACTTAGATACAATTCCATCTACCGGAGCATAAATATTGGTACGGGCTAAATTATCGCTTGCTTCTTTAACACCAGCACCAGATTGTTGTAAACCAAACTTTGCACCTACTAAACTTTGCCTTGCCGATTCTAAATTAGATTTTGCGGTTTGATATTCTGCCTGCGCAGTATCAAACTCGGCAGCAGAAATAACCTTGTCTTTATACAAAGACTGGTTTCTTTTAAACCTAGCTTCAATATTTTTTAAATTAACCTGAGCCTGTATAATTTGTTGTTCTGCCCCAGCTACAGAAGCCTTTTGCGCATTGTAAGAAGCAACAGTCCGCTCGTAGCCAGAAATTAAAATATCTGGCCTAATTTTACATAAAAGCTGACCTTTCTTTACTAAATCGCCTTCCTTTACGGTAAGCTCTACTATTTCTCCAGATACTTCTGGGCTTAACTTAACTTCTATCTCTGGCTGTATTTTACCACTTGCCGATACCGTTTCTACAATATCTTTTTGTGATGCTTTAGTAACCGCAACTTGAGTTGTTTTGCTTTTACCAATCCAGCCCATTTTATTACCTACTACTGCAAGTACCAATAAAACACCTACTCCAATGAGTACATTTCTAAGCGTCTTGTTCATTTTATTTATGATTTATTAAGATTTGATTTAATGATTAAAGAGTTAATGGGTTGCCTAAGTAAAAGTCAATTACTTTTTGTCTAAAAATAATATTGTATTTAGCTTGAATAAAGTCGAATTCTGCCTTGTTGTAATTAGTTTGCGAAGTGTTTAGCTCAATAACATTTACCAAACCTACATCATATCTTTGTTGAATCACGTTAAAAGCTTCCTTAGAAGAATCAAAAGCGCTTTTTGTAGCGCTATAACTTTTCACCGCCGATTTTAAATCTTGCGTAGCCTGATTAATAATTTTATTCAAATTATTCTTCGCCAATTGCTCAGACAGTTTAGCATTCTCAAATCTTATTTTAGAAATATTATAGTTAGCTCTATTACGGTAGTTATTAAAAATGGGAACAGTTAAGTTAAAACCTAAAAACTGACCAAAGTTATTATCAGTAAATTGTTCAGAAAAAGAAAGCGGATTTGCACTTGAGTAACCCGTACTTAAACCACCACCAAAACTTAAAGTAGGGTATAAATTTGCTTTTGCAATGTTAACCCCAAATTTAGAAGCTTGCGTGTTGGCCTCGGCTAATTTTATATCTGGGTTAATTTGTACGGCTTTAGTATAAACCTCGTAAGCTACATAATTATAGTCTATAGAACTTGGGTCGGCAATTGCGGGAATCGTTACTTCAATATTACGTTCAGGAGCCATCTCCATTAATTGTTTTAAATCTAAAATGCCCAATTCATAAGCGTTTTCTGAATTGGTTAAATTCAGCTCGTTAGTGGCAACTTGTGCTTTAGATTGAGATAAATCTGCTAGCGTATTATTACCCACATTAAATTGCTTTTGTGCAACCTCTAACTGTTGGTTAGATAATTTTAACTGGTCTATACTTGCCTTAATTAAATCCTGACTGTTTAAAACCCTTAAGTAAGTATTGATTACCAAAAGGCTTAAATCGTTTTTGGTCTTAGCAATATTACTTTCATCGGAAGATAAAAAAGCTTTGTTTTGTTTAATCTGATTCATTAAAGTACCACCACCAAACAATAAGATAGAAGAGTTTAAACGGCCATTAACTTGATCTACACTAGAGTTAATTAACCTACCCGTTTGCTGATCAAAGAATAAACCATATTGTCTATTTGCCGATGCACTAGAAGTAACGCTAGGATACAAATTAAATTTAGACTGCGTTAAATTCTCATCAGAGATGGTTAATTGGTTTTGTGCTTGCTTAATTTGCAAGTTATTCTGTAAAGTTAAATTAACCGCCTGCTCTAAGGTTACTTTTTCTACTTCCTGTGCGTTTGCCGCAATACTACTTAAAGTTAAAAAGCATAAGCCTACAAAGCACAGTTTTAGTTTATTTGCAGTCTGCCCAGAAATCATTTTATAATTTGTCATCTTTAATTTTGTTGTGCTGTCAAATTTATCTTTACTTTAGTTCTTATTACTATGTATTTAATAAAAACTCCGTTACTTTTAAAAAAACTTTATCCTAATTCTTTAATTTGGAACAAGTCCAGAGCAGATAAATCCATTTTTCTCACTTTTGACGACGGACCTATACCTATTGTTACACCTTGGGTTTTAAAAACTTTAAAAAATTTTAATGCAAAGGCTACTTTTTTCTGCATTGGCCAAAATATAAATAAAAACAAAGATATATTTTTACAGCTTAAAGCCGATGGACATGCTATTGGAAATCACACCTACAACCATTTAAGAGGATGGGACACCCGAGATAATGATTATTTAGACAATTTTAAACAATGCCAACAGCTTACCCAAACCAATCTTTTTCGCCCACCGTACGGGAGGATTAAAAAATCACAAATTAGGATGATAGTGAACGGTGAGTGGGGAATGGTGAATGGTGAAGAGGGAATGGTGAATAGTGAGAAGGGAAATTTAGAACAGGAAAGTAAAACACAGATAGAAGAACAATCAGTCTTAAATCTTACATCTTGTGTCTCACATCTCAAAAACAACATGCCCCTTCTAAAAACAAAAATCATCATGTGGGACGTCTTAAGCGGCGATTTCGACATTAACTTATCTCCAGAAAAATGCCTAAAAAACGTATTAAAACATACAGAAAATGGCTCCATAGTAGTTTTTCACGATAGCTTAAAAGCTTGGGACCGATTATCATACACCTTACCAAAAGCATTAGCCTACTGGACAAAAGAAGGTTATACTTTTAAAACATTATAATTTTTTTGAGAAGTTTGGTTTTGGGCGTCCCTATAGCTATCGGGACTATCGTTAACGCGATTTCCGTCACCTCGAGGAACGAGAGTTCACACAATCAATTCTCCTTTTAGGATTTGATACCTATTTGTGTGATGTCGATCCGCCAGCTGGCGGATCGACATGACATGACGCATAGAATACACCTTAAATCATGACGTTAGCTGGTATGACTGCCAGTTCTGTTCAGGCGGTCACTTCTATCATTAACGCAATTATAGAGTGTGTGAAATCTCTAAATTATTTTAATAGTGATATGCTGATTTTTTATGATTATTATGAATACTCGTCAAAAATTGCAGTTCATTTAATGAGTGGTTACCAATTGCATGGTATCACTTATCCATCAATTATATTAAGCAATCAAAGCCAGAATCTTGCCCTTAAAATCGAATGCGCTGACAAAGTTCTCTCGTTAGTACACTGCACTGCCTATGTAATAAAGAGCATTGAACATCCACTCAAATTTGATATAGAAGAATATAACTTTGGTGTTAATAATAGCGGAATAATTCATTGGACAAGCCAAAAAAAACAGTGGACAATAAAAGAAAATGGAGGTCAATTAACTATGAAAGCCAACGGATGGCAATGGGAAGCGTATGATATAAATAATAAACTAGTTGATCCAGAATAAAAACTGTGCCTAACACGCAATATAGCAAAAAGTGATGAAGTCCTTAATTGGGGAGGTTTTAACCCGTTTCAACTTCATCTCTGTTTGATAGTGAATAGTTCGCAATCCGCTTCATGCCATATTGCCCCGTTACTATTAATTCTAAAAACGACTTTAGGACTAAAAAAAATACTTTAACAGTTGTAATTTGTTATCTAATTAGCTAACTTAGATCTGTGCAAGAAAAATTCATACGGGAAATATTTTATTATAAGAACTATTATCTCGTCTTCTTTGAAACACTAAAACCAGATGTAAAAAAGAAACTGAACTGGACATTACAACTCATTTCTACTCTCGATCGGGTTCCAAAGAAATATTTTGAACACATGTCAGGTTCGTTAGGAATTTTCGAAATCCGTGTAGAAGTCGGTTCTGATATATTCAGGGTTTTCTCATTCTTCGACAAAGAAAAACTGATAATACTTTTGAACGGGTTTCAGAAGAAAAGCCAAAAGACACCGAAAAACGAATTAGAACTTGCAGAAAAACTTAAAAAACAATATTTCGATGAAAAAGACAAATAACAATCTGACTGCCTTTACCAACCATTTGAACGAACAATATGGTGAAATTGGAACCAATACCAGAGAAGCTTACGAAGAAGGATTTGAAGCGTTCAAATTAGGCGTTATGATTCAAAGTCTACGTAAAGAACAGGGTTTGACACAGGAACAATTAGCCGAAAAATGTGGTACGACAAAGACGTACATTTCGAGAATTGAAAACAATGCAAGCGACATCCGACTTTCGACTTTAATGAGAATTGTTCGTGAAGGCTTAGGCGGCCATCTAAGACTAAGTGTAGGTCTTTAAGTATCATAAAGAACACTTTCTAAAAGAGCAAAATTATTAGCTGAGAAATAATTTAAAACCTAGAAACTATGGTATTTATTAGAGAACAAAAAGGTGTTGAATTCATAATAAAGAGTGACACTTTAACTGAAGAAGAAAGAAAATAAGTCAATTTATATCAGATTGTAAATTAAAAAGAATAAAATTGACCAAAAAAACTTACCGATAAACCTAAAAAACAACATTAAAAAAAAAGTATGAAAACAAAATAGCAAGTTTAACTTATTCCTAAGCAGATTGCTTTATGCACCTAGTTGCAAATTAATTTTGCTTGTATTTGAGGTGTAGTTTGAGTAAAAAAGGGGGCACAACTTAAACTTTCAAAACGTTAGTTAAAAATTATAAAGATGAAAATAACGACTTGGAACTTAAGACACGGTGGTGGGAAACGAATAAATGCTATCATCTCAACTTTACAAAAAATCAATTCAGACATTCTTGTGTTGACTGAATTTCGTAACAATGATTACGGAGAAAAAGTAAAAACCACCTTGAGTAATTTTGGGTATTCTAATATTTATACTACAAATGCCGAAGCCAAATTCAATTCTGTTCTCATCGCATGCAAACAAAATTTTACTTCGGAAACCTTTACTGAACTTGGTGAACATGAACAGAGGGTGATCAAAATCTCTACAGATAACTTTACTCTTCTGGGAACATATTTTCCTAATAATGACCTAAAAAAATATGTATTCGACTTTTTAATAAAATACATCCAAAACAATCCTGATGAAAATATAATTATTACGGGCGACATAAACACCGGGAAACATTATATTGATGAGAAAGGATCAACATTTTTTCATTCTTCTTACTTTGACAAGCTTGAACAACTTGGCTTTGTAGACGCATGGAGACAAGTCCATAATTACAAAAAAGAATTCTCGTGGTACAGCAATGCTGGAAACGGCTTCCGTTTAAACCACTTTTTCATTAATGGAATTCTAAAACAAAAAGTAACAGACTGCTTTTATGACCATCAACCGCGGACTGACAAGATTTCAGATCATTCTGCAATGACATTAATAGTCGACTTAGAGATAATTTAAACCTCATGACGCATTCGTTAAATTACCTTCAAATCAATGTGTTTAGAACTATATTTTTACACTTTTATTATCTTGGTTTGATAGATTATCGTTTCGCATTCGGCAACTAAGTACTAGGGTAAAACTAATACTTATTTTATAGACCTAAACAACAAAAAACCAAACCACAACCATGAGCCAAAACCTTTCGCCAATCCTACAAGCTTATGAACTTTTAGAACTCGTTCAAAAAGAGAACATCGTATTGGTTGACGCTACCAATGACAAAAACGGAAAGGAAAACTATCAAGAAAGACACTTAAAAGGTGCGCTATTTGTTAATTTAAGCACTCAATTGGCAGACATTAAAGTAGATTTATCCGATGGCGGTCGGCACCCCTTGCCCACCATAGAAAAGTTTTGCCATACATTAATTCAACTTGGTATTACGGAAAAAAGTTATGTTGTAATTTACGACGATAACAATGGTTCAAATGCTGCAGCTAGATTTTGGTGGATGCTTAAAGCTGTAGGACATTAAAAAGTGCAAGTTTTAAACGGTGGATTTCAAGAAGCTGTAAAAATTGGATTTCCTACAAGTAATGAGATAGAAACAGCAGCGCAAACAGAACCTTATCCAATTAAAGAATGGACACTTCCCTCAAGTGATTTGGTAGAAGTTGAAAAAGTTGCTCAAAATGAAGATTATATAATAATTGACGTGAGAGATAACGAACGTTACAAAGGAAATAAAGAACCTATTGACTTGGTGGCAGGTCATATTCCTGGTGCAATTAACGTTCCATTTACCACCAATCTTGATGAGCATGAACTTTTTCTAGCTCCAGAACAACTGAAAAAAAACTATCAAAAAATATTTAAAGGAAAGAGTGCCGAAAATATAATTGTTCATTGTGGTTCGGGAGTTACTGCTTGTCATACTTTATTGGCCATTGCATACGCAGGACTTCAAATTCCAAAACTTTATGTAGGTTCTTGGAGTGAGTGGTCTAGAAACAACAAAGAAATTGCAACAGAAGATTAAAATGAACTGCTGCTTGTTATGTTAGGACATTACATCTCTTAACTAAAGAAAAAGATTTACAATTATTCACCATTAGATTTTTTTAAGTTAAAAAATTTGTTTGCTTGTAGTCTGTGTTCCCCAAAATAGCAAGCATTGTGTTAAATACTTTGTTATCAGTAGGCTTATCTTTCTGAAAATTAATTATGTTTATACTTGATAGGAAAATAATACTTCAAAACGGAAACTGATTAAATTAATTAACATTTTGTGGCGAAGGGCAAAGATGTAGGATATCAACACCAAAAAGAAAGACCTATCGTTTCCGACAGGTCTTAATTCTTTAACTTGGTTACGTTACCCGAAGGCAAGAGGCTTTACCAAGCATCACATTACAAATATAATTATTTTTGTTGAAACAATAAAATATGAAACTCAAAGACTTTAGGCACTATTTTTCTTCGGCAAGAGTAAATAGATATCTTATAGCAACAGGGAATTCAACAGAAAAAACTGTGAAGTTATACAAGGCAAACCTTAAAATATCACAAGCATTTCACCCCTTACTTGGTATACTTGAAGTTGTCTTAAGAAATAGGCTAAATGACGTTTTAGCATTATATTTTAGCGACCCTGATTGGATAATTAATCAAAAATCAGGATTTATGTCTGACTCATCTTTGCGTTATACCTATAAAAGAACAGGAGTTGTAAAAACAAATGACTTTTTAAAAAGGGAAATATTAAAGGCTGAAAAAAGACTTAATAAGACACAAACTCCAATTACAAGTGGTAAAATCATCGCCGAACAAACTTTAGGGTTTTGGACAGATTTGTTCGAAGTTCATAATTATAGACTATTAAAAGGCAAACCAATTCAAATATTTCAAACATTACCTTCTGGTTTTGGGAGGAAGGAAGTTAATGATCAGCTTGATAAAGTACGAAGATTTAGAAACCGAATTAACCATAATGAGCCAATATGTTTCAATGGAGATTTAATTGATTTTAATGAAACAGTAGAAGTACATCATTCAATCATAAATTTACTTACTTGGATTGACCCAGAAATTATTAAACTATTATCTGATCTTGACAAAGTTCAAAAAACAGTTGAAAGAGCCAAAAAAATATAAAAACCGAGACTTTAAATACTTAAGTTTTTGCTTGGCTTAATAAGCCAAATTTAAACTCAGTTAAACAAAATTAACTATTTTGTCATCATATTACATTTTTCCAAAATCTTAAAATGCTAAACAAATAGATTTCGCAAATCCTACGGCTCGCATAACAATCCAAATGTTTTTAAATACTTATGATGAATGATCTTTTCATCACAAGTATTCAATAAAGTTTTAAGCAAGAATCTAATTTAAGATTTTAACAACTAGTTTTACTTGTTATCATTATTCTTAAACACCTAACCATAAATAGAGGCAATTTCTTTACTGTATTTTTCTATGATAACTCTTCTTTTAAGTTTTAGTGTGGGCGTAAGTTCTGCTAAAGAACCATCTTCATGAATAGGCAGCCAAGGAGTAGCTATCAGTTTAAATTTCTTGATCTGTTCTATATGTCCAAATTCTGGGTTATAGCTGTCAATTACTTTCTGGTATTTACTAATTACTTTTTCATTCCTTATCATTTCCGCTAAGATGGTCCATTCCATTTTTTTATGGAGGCACCAATTTTTAAGTGCAACTTCTGAAGGTAAAATTAAAGCGGAAACAAACTTTTGATTATCCCCGATAACCATTAATTGTTCAACCAAAAAATCTTCCTTAATACGATTCTCAATAGGTGCAGGAGCTACGTACTTTCCACCAGAAGTTTTTAATAGTTCCTTCTTTCTATCTGTAATCTTAAGAAACTCCTTTCCATCGGCTCCTTTAATTAGTTTTCCTATATCACCTGTACAAAACCATTTTTTACCATTGATAGTCTGGAATACCACGTCATTGATCTCTGGTTTAAGATAGTACCCAATCATCACGTTGGGTCCGTGAACTAAAATTTCGCCCTCATCTTCTTTATATTCTCCTGAAGCCTTATCAATATATAACTCAACACCATCAATAGCATACCCAACGGTTCCTATCATTGCGCCATTTGGCTCTAGGCTGTTTGCTGTTAAGGTGGGCGAGGTTTCCGTTAATCCGTAGGCTTCGCGAATAGGAATACCCGCCGCACAAAAAACACGTAAAATTTTAACGGGACATGGGGCGGCGCCGGTAATAATTTGCTTTACATTGCCACCTAAAGCCGCTCTCCATTTGCTAAAAATTAATTTATTGGCCAATTTCCACTTGAGATTCTCGACGAAAGACAACTGCTGGTCTAACTCGTAACCATCTGTAAGGTCTAAAGCCCAGAAAAATAGTTTCCGCTTTGTACCTTCTAAAGCCAAACCCTTGTTGTAAATAGCTTCGTAAATCTTTTCAAGTAACCTAGGCACTGTGGTAAATGATACTGGACGAACCGCTGCCAAATCTCCATCTGGCCCACTTAGATTGTCGGTTCCACAGAAAAATACCGAAACACCCTTGTAGAAATAGCAAAATGAAGCAGACCGCTCATAAATATGACAAAGCGGTAAAAAGCTTATTACTTTTTCTGCGGGTTGAGCAATTAATAATTTTGCTGTTGAGATTACAATATGCATAATATTGGCATGGCTCAACATCACTCCTTTTGGCCTGCCCGTAGTTCCAGAAGTATAAATAATAGTTACCAAATCTTCTCCTTTGATATTGGATTTGATAATTTCTAAGCCTGCAATGCCATCTGTGTCAAAAATAGTTTCCCAATATGGTTTGCCGCTCGACCTATCAAAGGTGTAAATATGTTTAAGGGTAGCCACTTCTTTTTGTGTTTCGGATAGTTTATCATACAAATCCAATCCACCACAGAAAGCGGCTTTTACCTCGGCCTCATTTAAGATGTACTCATATTCTGAAACGCTAATGGTAGGATATAATGGAACACTGATCATTCCAGCCATTTGTACGGCATAGTCCATTACAACCCATTCTGGTCTATTTTCATAGGCAACAATAGCGACCTTATCTCCTGGTAAAAGTCCTAGTTTTAATAATCCAGCTGCTGCTTTTTCTGCAGTGTCTTTTAATTTTTGGGTACTGTAAGATTCCCAATTTCCATCATTATTTTTTCCGCTAATGGAAGCTTCTAATGGATTAGTTTTTAATTGATGGTCTAGTAAATCGAAGAGTCTGGTCATTGGTTTGATTTGGTTTATTTTGGCAATGATGAATATAGAAAATAAAACTTAATTTCCATCAGGTTAATTAAAGTCTTTAGGGAAAACACATTTAATTTTTAAAATGAATTATTTTTTTTTGATGATGATATGCCTGCAAAAGGGATGGTCTCGATAGCTATCGGGATGAAGCTCTTTTTTGCTTTTTTATGGCAAAAAAAGCGGGAATGTACCGCCCGACCCGCCGGCCGGCGGGATTTGCCCAAAAAATTAAATCCCTAGTAAAATTGGTTTTTTAACTTTCTTAAAAATTTCAAATGCGTTTACCCTATTAAGTTTTGGTTATAATTATTCAAACATGATACTAATAAATTCAGCTACGCAGGCAGGTTTGTCTGCCCCTTCAATTTCTACCGAACATTGCAAAGTCACTTTAACTCCGTTTACGGGATATTCTTCAATGGCCGCAATTTTGCTGTTTAGTCTTAACTTGCTATCCACCAAAACGGCATTAGGAAAACGAACTTTATTTAAACCATAGTTTACACCCATTTTTACCGATTTTACCTGCAAAAGGTCTCCCAACATTTTAGACAATAGGGAAACCGACATAAAACCGTGTGCTACTGGTTTTTTAAATGGGGAATATTTAATCGCCTTTTCCACATCTACATGTATCCATTGAAAATCTAAAGTAGCTTTAGCAAAATCATTGATCATTTCCTGTGTGATGATAATCCATTCTCCTGGCGGAAACGTTTTACCCTCGTTTGCACTAAATTCTTTTAAATTGTCAAAAACTAGTTTAGCCATTTTTTCTATTTTTTATCGTGAAGTTCCACCATCAATGGTTAAGCAAATTCCAGAGACAAAACGTGACTCGTCTGATGCTAAATATAAATAACCATAGGCAATATCTATGGGTTGTGCTACCGTTTTTAAGGGAATACTTGCCTTAATGGCCTCAAAATGTTCTTCTGGAATCTTGTCCACCATATCTGTCATGGTAAAACCTGGAGCTATGGCGTTAGCCGTTATTCCATATTTACCGAGTTCTACAGTCCAAGTTTTGGACATGGCAATTACACCTGCTTTGGTAGCCGCATAATTTGTTTGACCAAAATTACCTCTTAATCCTACATTGGATGCAGCGCTCACTATTCTTCCATATTTGTTTGCCTTCATGTATGGTGCTACGGCTTGCGCACAAATAAACACGCCTTTAAGGTTCACGTCAATAACAGCGTCGAAATCTTCCTCACTCATTTTTTCTAAAGTACGATCCCTAGTGATTCCAGCATTATTAATAAGAATATCGATTTTGCCGTACTTAGAATTTACCTGTTCAAAAAGTTTTTCTACAGCCGATTTATTAGTTACCGAAACAGCGTGAAATTCGGCCTGACCACCAGATTCCATAATTCCACTGGCAACCTCTTGGCCTTTGGGCAATAAATCCATAATAATGACTGTGGCACCCTCCTTTGCAAAGAGTTCTGAAATGGCCTTTCCTATTCCCTGCGAACCGCCAGTAACAATCGCTATTTTATCTTTTAATCTCATATCGTTTAATTTTAGTAATTGTTGATATTATCTTTTCAAATTTGTACAACCAATTTTCCTTTTACCTTTCGATTCATCATTTCCTCTAAAGCCTCTTTGGTATCTTCTAAAGGAACTATTTTATGGATATGTGGTTTTAACTTGCCTTCCGCATGCCACTGCATGAGGGTCATGGTATTAGACCTATTTTCTTTAGGATATTTCATTGCGAAACCGCCCCAAAAAACACCAACTATCGAAGCTCCTTTTAATAAAGGAAGGTTTAACGGAATTGTGGGAATGTTACCTGCCGCAAATCCTACCACTAAAAACCGACCGTTCCATGCGATTCCTCTTAATGCCTGTTCCGAAAAATCGCCTCCTACCGGGTCATAAATCACATCCACACCTTTTCCCTCTGTGAGTTCCTTTATCTTGGATTTTAAATCTTGTTTGGTATAATTGATGAGCTCATCGGCACCGTACTCTTTACAGAGTGCTAACTTTTCATCAGTAGATGCTGCAGCAATTACTTTGGCGCCCATTAACTTTCCTAATTCAACAGCGGCTAGGCCAACGCCTCCAGATGCGCCCATAACCAAAAGAGTTTCCCCTTCCATTAACTTCGCTCTATCTTTTAATGCATGATAAGAAGTGCCGTAGGCCATCATAAAAGATGCCGCTACTGGAAAGTCCATTTGGGGCGGCTTAGGGAAACATGCGTTGCCTGGCACAATAACTTCTTCGGCCAAACCTCCATGTGCCACAAAGCCAAAAACGGAATCGCCCACTTTTAAATGAGTAACGCCTTCGCCTACTTCCTTTACGATACCTGCTATATCGCTTCCCGGCGTAAATGGTAGCTCTGGTTTAAATTGATATAAACCTTGAATAATTAATGTGTCTGGGAAATTCAATCCACAGGCCTTTACCTGTACGACTACTTCTTTCGGACCTGCATGTAAGGAATCTACTTCCTCCAAAACTAAATTAGAGGGTGGTCCGTATGTTTTACATCGTATTGCTCTCATTTTCTATAATTTGTTTTTTCCTATTTAATGGATTACGAATAGTATCAATCTTCTAAAACCTTCAACACCAATTTACCTAACTTGTCGCCAGAGAACAATCGATCATAAGTTTCTGGGAAGTTCTCTATTCCTTCATAAACATCCTCACGGCTTTTCAATTTACCTTCTGCCATCCATTTACCCATTTGTTGACCAGCTTCTCCGTATCTTTCGACCCAATCAAATACGACCATTCCTTGCATTGTCGCCCTATTGACCAATAAAGAAAGGTAATTGGCTGGTCCTCTCATATTTTCCTTGTTATTATACTGGGAAATTGCCCCGCAAATTACCACTCTTGCATGCATTCGTAATCTTACCAAAGCTGCGTCTAAAATCTCTCCTCCCACATTATCAAAGTAAACATCTAATCCTTTTGGACACTCTTGCTTTAACCGCTCCTTTACATCTTCATTTCTATAATCTATGCAGGCATCAAAGCCTAAATCTTCCACTACATATTTACACTTATCAGCACCACCTGCTATACCAATTACGGTACATCCTTTTATTTTGGCTATTTGTCCAACAATACTACCTACGGCACCAGCTGCTCCAGAAACCACTACGATATCCCCTTCCTTAATTTTACCTACATCCAAAATTCCAAAATAAGCAGTCATTCCAGGCATTCCCAAGGTGCCTATATAAGTAGGCAGCGGAGCTAGCTTTGGGTCCACTTTATAATATCCTTTTCCATCTGTGGTAACATACTGTTGAACACCTCCATGACCTGAAATAAAATCTCCTATTTTAAACTTCGAATTATTTTTCGTTTTTATAACCTCTCCCACCGAGCCTGCTCGCATCACAGCACCAATTACTACAGGCGCTATATAAGATTTTCCCTCATTCATCCATCCACGCATGGCGGGGTCAAGAGAGATATAATAATTTTTTACCAAGATCTGCCCTTCTTCAAGTTCAGGAATAGGGTTCGTTTCTAAAGACCACGTGGAAGCATCTGCTGCTCCTATGGGTCTTTTTATAAATATCTGTTGTTTGTTCATCCTGTTATATTTAGCTAATTTTATTTTTATAGGGATGTTCCTCCATCCAAGGTTATCGTCTGTCCGGTGATGAATTTAGAATTTTCTGAGGCCAGCCAGCAAATGGCTTCTGCAATTTCCCCTGCCTCCCCAAACCTGCCCATAGGAACAAAGCGTTTTAACTTATCACCCATATTCGGACTTGCAGAAAGTAATTGCTCCAATAATGCCGAATGAGTAAACCCAGGGCATACTGCGTTGATTCGAATATTTCTTCTTCCATACTCTAAGGCTGCCGACTTGGTCATTCCCACTACCGCAAATTTACTTGCAGAATAAGAAAGGTTATTTGCCGAAGCCTTTAGTCCTGCTAATGAAGCAACATTAACAATGTTACCATGACCCTGCTTTAGCATCTGTTCTAACGCAAGTTTCATACAATAAAAAACTCCAGTTTGGTTGACTGCTATTACATTATGCCAGTCATCTAAAGAATGTTCTGCTGTTTTTGCTTGGTGTTTGCCTCCTATTCCGGCATTGTTCACCATCACATCCAGACTGCAATGTTTAGCAATTACAGTTTGTATTAATTCCTTCACCTGTTCAAACTGGGTTACATCCGTTGCTAGCGCTGAGGCCTTTCCTCCATCATTTCTGATTTCACTTGCCACTTTTTCTGCACTTTCCAGATTGATATCAGAAACCACTATAATGGCCTTATGTGTGCCAAAAAGCTTTGCCGTAGCTTCCCCTATACCACTACCGGCTCCGGTAATTACCACTACTTTGTCCTTTAAATTCATTTTTTAGTTTTTGGTTGATTTTTTAAAAAAAATTACGCTTCCCTAATTAGTACAAATTATCAATTTGGTTTTTCTGAATGGCTTGCCATGCGGTATTAAAACATAATGCAGAAGCCTTGTTCAAATTTGCAAATTTTGGGTCGCTGGTATGGCCATGTTTATATCGGTAATAAATCTGCTGAGCAATTACCGCAATCTTAAAAAGTCCGTAAGCATAGTAAAAAGTAAGATTATCGATATTTCTGCCACTTTTTAAGGCATATTGTTGTACAATTTCTGTTCGTGACGGATTACCCTTCATTACTGTGGAAGAAGGCAGACCTTGTTTCATGAATTCTGGATCATTTGCGGTTGTCCAATAGCCTAAGGAAGTTCCCAAATCCATCATGGGGTCGCCAAGGGTACACATTTCCCAGTCTAAAACAGCTGAAATCTTCTTCCAACTATCATTTTCAAAAACCACATTGTCATATTTGAAATCGTTGTGAATTAGGGTATGGTCATATTTTTTGGGTTGATTTTCACTCATCCAAGTCATTACCTTTTGTGCTGCCGGAACTTCATCAGTTGCTGCCGCCAGATATTGTTTGCCCCAATTATTCACCTGACGTTCCACATATCCTTCAGGTCGTCCCAGTTCAGAAAGTCCTGCTGCTTTATAATCAATATCATGAAATTCTGCAAAGGCATTAACCCAGGTATTGGAAATGGTTTTAAATTCTTCGGGTAAAATTTGTTTCTCAAGCGCAGATTTAGCGGTTAGAATCTCTCCATTAACCTTCTCCATGATATAAAAAGGAGATCCTATAATATGAGGGTCTTCATTAAAGACATAAACTTTAGGACTCTTATCATATACTGCATTTAACTGCTGTAATACTCTAAATTCGCGTCCCATATCATGTCCACGTTTTGGCGCTGCAAAAGGTGGTCTTCTTAAGACATATTCCTTGTCATCAATTATCAATAGATAGGTTAAGTTAGAATATCCATTGGTAAATTGTTTTACTGTCAATTCCGTATTTCCCTTTGTTATTAGAGAGTGTTTCAACAAAAACTCCTTGAGCTTAACTTCATTAATTTCTTCCCCGTCTCGTACAGATTTTAAGTTTTTTTCGCTAGACATTAGAACCCTTTACATATTTGATTATTGTACTTTTTCCCAATTGGCTCATGTGTACTTCATCCGGACCATCGGCTAAGCGAAGTGTTCTTGCGGCCGCATAGAAATGTGGCAAAGGGGTATCACCTCCAACTCCTTTTCCACCTAAAATCTGAATGGCTCTGTCTATCACCCCTAAAGCCATTTGAGGTGTAACTATTTTTATCATGGCAATTAAATCTTTTGCCTCTTTGTTCCCAACTTTATCCATTTTATCTGCTGCGGACAACACTAACAAACGGGTCTGTTCTATCTCACAAGCAGATAATGCGATATCTTGTCTAACACTACTATAAGTATCCAAGGTTCTGCCAAAAGGCTTTCTTTGAACTGTGCGTTCTGACATTATTTCTAAAGAACGTTGCGCCATGCCAATCAATCGCATACAGTGATGAATGCGCCCAGGACCTAATCTCCCCTGTGCGATTTCAAAACCTCGCCCCTCACCCAATAATAAATTAGTTTTGGGTACACGAACATTGTTTAGCGTGATTTCAGCATGCCCTTCTGGCGAATCGGTATAGCCAAAAACGCTCAGTGCTCTTTCAATTTTTAGTCCTGGAGTATCCATAGGAACCAAAATCATACTTTGTTGTACATGCCGTGGTGCATTAAAATCGGTTTTACCCATTACAATGGCAATTTTACAATTGGGGTCCATCGCACCGGATGACCACCATTTTCGACCATTGATTACGTAGTCATTACCGTCGGCAATAATAGCAGTTTCAATATTGGTTGCATCGGATGAAGCTACATCAGGCTCCGTCATTAAAAAAGCCGAACGAATTTCTCCATTCATTAAGGGCCTCAACCATTTTTCTTGTTGCTCTGGAGTCCCATGTTTGGCAAGAACCTCCATATTTCCCGTATCGGGAGCATTACAATTAAAGATTTCCGAAGACCATAAAACACGCCCCATGATTTCTGCCAAAGGGGCATATTCCAAATTCGAAAGCCCTGGACTCAATTCTCCATAGGTAGATGGTAAAAAAACGTTCCAAAGTCCAGCGTCTTTAGCCTTTTGTTTTAGGGCTTCCAAACCGTACCAACGTTTCCATGCGTTATCCGGATTTTTATTGAACAACTCCACCTCCTTTTCAATAGAGAGGACATGTGTTAACATAAAATCTTTCAATTTTTGCTGAAGTGCTATCGATTTTTCGCTGTAGTCAAAATTCATAGTTCTTTCTTATTAACCTGAAATTAAATAACCACCATCTGCAGTATACACGCCGCCCGTCATATAAGAGCCTGCATCAGAACCCAATAACATTACTATTCCAGCTATTTCATCAGGTTCGGCCACTCTTTTCAAAGGCACCACATTGGTATATTGTTCCACCAATTTATCATCAGACCATAAGCTTTCGCTGAATTTTGTTTTAATCAATCCAGGACATACCACGTTAGAACGGATATTATATCTGCCCCATTCCTTTGCCTGAATTTTCGTGAGCATGATTAAGGCAGATTTTGTCATACTATAAAGACCCAGTCGAAATCCAGGATGAATGCCTTCTACCGATGCAATATTGATAATACTTCCACCGCCGTTAACTTTCATGTGTGGTTGTGCTAAATTGGAAAGAACCCAGGGTGCCTTAACATTCACATTCATGATTTTATCGAACACCTCTTCGCCTGCTGATTCTAATGGTCCGTAAAACGGATTTATAGCGGCGTTGTTGACGAGGATGTCGATTCTTCCATAGGCTTCCATTGTTTTAGCTATCAGTTGTTCCCTTTGGACAGCGTCACCAATATGACATTCAATTCCTATAGCTTCAAAACCAGCCTCTTTAAACTCCTTCACCACTGCATCAACAGCCTCTTGTTTCCTACTGCTTATCACAACTTTTGCCCCACTTTCTGCAAGTCCCTTGGCTATAGAAAGTCCAATACCCTTACTCGAACCTGTCACAATTGCGACTTTCCCCGTGAGTTCAAATTTTGATTTTATACTAGTCATATATACTATTACCTTTTAGCCTTTCTACCGCTGTTATAATTTCATGATTAAGCAAATACCTGCTTTTCAGTATTCAATGTCAAAGCTTGTTTGTCCATCAATATTTCTGAAATTCCTGTTGTTTTAGGAAGCTCGTATTTAAAATAAAACTGCATGGCGTGAATCTTATTTTCATAGAATTCAGCACTAAAATTAGTATTACCAGAGATTATTGCTTTTTGTGCTTCGCGACCAATATCTAACCACTGCCATGCCATAACAATAGTACTAAAGAATTCCATAAAGGGTGTAGCATCCGCCAAAAAGCGTTGATGATCCCCCTCCATTGCAAAACCCATCAGAGATTTTAGTACTTTTTGAGTGAGTTCCAGTTTACTCCCTAATTTTTCTGCCAAGGGTCTCAAAGTTTCGTATGCCATACTATCTTTAATAGAATTGGTAATTTCTTCAGAAAGTAATTGCAGTGCTTTACCGTTTTCCATGGTTATTTTCCTTCCCAAAAGATCCTGAGACTGTATACCCGTAGTGCCTTCATAAATGGCAGAGATTCGAATATCTCGTAAATATTGTTGTAAAATATAATCGGAACAGAAACCATATCCCCCTAATACTTGAACCCCATTGTTAACGGAAGTAATACCCATTTCTGATGGGTATGTCTTAACCACAGGGGTTAATATTTCTAATAACAATTTATATTTTGCTCTACTTTCTGCATCTGGAAGTGATTCCGAAAGATCTTGGTAACGAGACGTCAAAAACACCAGACTTAAAGATCCTTCTGTAATTACTTTTTGCAAAAACAACATTCTTCTTACATCGGGATGATTGATGATCAGAGTCTGTTCTTTAGAAGCGTCTTTTTTACCAGATTGTTGCAACTCCCTACCTTGTGGCCTTTCTTTAGCGTAGTTAACAGAGGCATGATATGCGCCCGTAGCAATTGCAGCAGCTCCACGACCAACAGCAATCCTTGCGCCGTTCATCATCAGGAACATATATTTCAAACCTTGGTTAGGCTCTCCTACTAACCAACCGGTACAATCTTCTTTATCTCCAAAAAACAGGTGTGTGGTACAATACCCTTTTTGACCCATTTTTTGAAAGTCACCAACTGTGGTGACGTCATTATATTCCAAATTACCATTTTCATCAATTCGGTTTTTAGGTACTACAAAAAGAGAAATTCCTTTGGTTCCTGCAGGTGCTCCTTTTATACGAGCCAAAACCAGATGTACAATATTTTCGGCTCCTTTATAGTCCCCTCCAGAGATGAATATTTTTTGTCCGTTTATTTTATAGGAATCTCCATCAGGCTCTGCCGTTGTTACAATGTCTGAAAGCGAGCTTCCTGCTTGTGGCTCCGTAAGGCACATGGTACCACCCCATTTCCCAGCCATCATTTTGGGAACATAGGTATCCTTAAGAGATTGATTTCCAAAATGAACAATCAATTCTGCAGCACCAACTGTAAGACCGATGTAACCTGGTAAATGGTTATTGGCAGCTTCCTGGATAAAACCTGCTGCGTTTACAGCCATGGATGGCATTTGCATGCCTCCAGCTTCATAAGAAAATGACCCAGATAATAATCCCATTTCACCAGCAACTTTCATGTACTTGTTAACCTGTGGATGTACTATAATTTCGCCATCTTTAAAGTATGCAGGATTTTCATCCATCGCCTTGAAGTAAGGATATAACTCCTTGTCAGAAAAATCCTTAACAGAGTCGAGCATCATGGTAATAGACTCCTCATCGTAATCCGCAAAACGTTCTTGTTTTAATACACTTTTAAGATCGTTTACATTAAACAGTAGAAACTTAAGAGTTTCCATTTCTATATAGGTATTGGCCATAATAATAAATTTTAATAATTGGTGAGTACCAAATTAGACTTATTAAAAAAGAATCTCGTTAAACTGGTTTAATAAATTGAAATGATTATCCCTTCCCTAAACGTTTTCGAAGTTTTGAAAGACCAACTGGAGTTAGCCCTAAATAGGAAGCAATCAAATATTGAGGCACACGCTGAAAAAGTTCTGGACGTTTTTTCAACAACCGAATATAACGTTCCTCGTTGGTACGACTGTTACGACGCTCTACTCTCGTGAAAATTTTCATAAATGCTTCCTGCATAGACAACCGACCAAAACGCTCTAACTGGTGCGACTTTTTAAAGGAATTTTCGGCGTCCGTTTTTTTAATAGCATAAACCACCGTGTCTTCTGAAGCCGTCAAGTAATAATGAGAAGGAGTTCCTTCTACATAGGCTGGTAAATCAGTAAAAAAAACATCTTCAGTATAAAATTCTAGTACTTTTTGCTCGCCTTCGTCAAACTTATAATAGTAAATACACCCTGTAGCCACGTAATAAAAGTAATGGACCAATTGCCCAGGAACTACCAATGTAGCGCCTTTTTTTAAATTCAACATTTGGTAGTATTGTATCTGTTCCTCCACCACCTCATCATCTACATGAGTGTAAGATAAAATCTTTTGCTTTAAGCCCTCAAGATGCGTTGGTTGAAACATTGTTTACAAAGGTTATCTTTAAATATAGTAGAAATCAAAAATTAATGATAGTCGTTTGGCTATATTAATTTACTTAATTGCTAAATTATCTAAATACAAGTTTACGAATAAAACTTAAAACTTTATACGCTCGCTCGGTTAATGAATTTTTAGTCAAATAAATTTTTTACACAATTATTTTTTTTTGGATTCTTGATCTTATTTATCAATCTGGAAACTATTAATTGAAATATTAAATGAATTTTAATACTGTCATTTATAATATCGCGACCTAAGGCAAGGGCATATTAAAAGTGACATTTTCATTATCATTTGAAATGAAACAGTAGGAATCAAAGCATCTGTGTAGATTAATCCTCAAAGAAATCCTAACTTTGAAAAATCAATTTTATAAATATGTCCTTCTCTTCTCTTGGTTTACCAAAATATCTATTAGATGCTCTTGTTCTAAATAACCTTAACAATCCATATCCAATTCAGGAGCAAGTTATACCGGCTATATTAGATAAAAAAGATGTTTTAGGGATAGCTAAAACAGGATCAGGGAAGACAGCAAGTTTTGTATTACCCATTCTTGCCAATTTAGAAGGTGAAGCTAAACTGAAAGACAGACATGTTGCTGTACTTGTATTGGTTCCTACTCGGGAATTGGCTTTACAGGTTAATGGGGTATTTGAAACTTATAGCCAAGCACTCCCTTTTCCATGCAAAACTATGGCTATTTATGGCGGTACATCGGTAAATGTGCAAATGAAGACGATGAGTAATGTCAACGTTCTGATTGCAACACCGGGTAGATTGTTAGATTTAATCTCATCTAACGCGGTACATTTAAGCGAAGTGAAAACTTTTGTGATGGATGAAGCAGACAAAATGCTGAACCTCGGATTTAAAGAAGAATTAGATCAAATCATTTCCTTATTGCCAGCAAAAAAGCAGAATTTACTTTTTTCGGCAACCCTTAATCCAAATGTAGAAAGTATAAAAAAGGTTTTATTAAATGATCCTTTGATCATAAATATCGCATCTGAAGAAAACAGTGTTGAGCTTATCAATCAAACAGCTTATGCAGTTTCACCAGAAAAAAAAGGACCACTTCTGAGATACCTTATCGAGTCGAATAATATGCAGCAAGTGCTTTTATTTACATCTTCGATTTTTCAAGCTGATGCTGTTGTGACCAAGCTAAATCATAATAAAATTCAGGCGAAAGCCATACATGGTCAAAAAAGTCAATTTGCCAGAACAACAGCATTAGCTAATTTTAAAGAAGGTAAATTAAGGGTTTTAGTTGCCACAGATATTCTTTCTAGAGGAATTGATATTCAGTTTTTACCTTTCGTAATTAATTACGAGTTGCCACGTTCTCCCAAAGATTATATCCATCGGATAGGAAGAACCGGTAGGTCAAAAAACCCAGGTGAAGCCATTTCGTTAATAACGCCCGACGAAGAACATCATTTTAAGGTTATTCAGAAGAAAATGAAAATGGAGGTTAGTTTAATTGATGCTAGTCAATTGGATTTTTAAATACAATTTTTTTAAGCAAATTAATGAAGCGAAAACTGAATATAGAAATTGTAATACTACAAATTAGATTTTCACTCCTACCAAACTTCAACAAGTTTTAATTCTTAAAATTAAGCCAAATAAAGCTGGTATCATGTTTGTCTGATCAAAAATGAAATATCTAAATTGAAAATTAAAAACGAACTCATTACCAAAGTTTTTATCCTTTCTGGATTAATGAATATTTTTGGTGTTTTAATTTTTTAGAGGTTATTTAATAATCCTGTTATTGTGGAATTTGATTCCCAAACCCTATCTAATTTTGGCTTATTAATGATTGCAATTTGGGGATTTGCTTACATCTCAGTTTCAAAAAGTTTTTATGAAGTAAAATGGTTAATTGGGATTTTTGCAATTGAAAAATTGGTATATGCTATTGTTTGGACAAGCTGGCAAATGAATAATAATCTTTCTGACGTGTTTGAGAAAGATAAAATGGCAGGGATTTTTTACTCTGTTTACGGCTTAAACGATTGGATATTTTTCTTCTTTTTCTTATTTGTTTTTGTAAGATTGAATCGAACTAAATTAACCTTTTAGTTTTGGCTCAAAAAAATTACGCAACATCTTAATTTTATTTCCTTAAAATCGATACCTTGATTAAAATTTAAAACGAGACATGAAAAAACTATCCTTATTCTTTCTACCCTTTTTATTCATCAATCCATTATTTGCTCAATTAAATAATCCTCCAGCTTTAAACGCTATTAAAATTGAGGATTTGAAAAAGGATTTATATAATATGGCCGATGCACATTTTAAAGGTAGATCTGCTGGTACTTTAGATGAGTTAAAGGCGGCGATGTGGATTGCTGAACAGTATCGAGCCATAGGAATTAAACCTGCTGGAGACGACGGAACTTATTTCCAATACTTTACTTTATGGCGTAATCACATTACTAATGAGTCGACGATTCTAATCAATAATAAACCTTTTTCACTTTGGAAAGATGCAGCAATTGCACAGATGGCTAATGTATCTATTGATGCCGCCATTATTTATTTAGGCGATGCTTTAACTATTGATAGTGATATAGATGTAAAAGACAAAGTTGTTGCTATTGAAGCCAACCCTAAAGGTATTAATATGGAAGTTTCTTTACCTACTTGGCGTTATAGCAGATCGATTTATGTAAAATATGGGTTACCGTTGCTTAAGAAAGGTGCAAAAGCCATCATTTTTATTGCTGATGAAACTGCAGAAAAAGCTTGGGATGATGCTAACGAAAACTTCATCAGAGGTTCTTATGATATTGATGGCGGTCCAAATGTTAATGTGAGCACCACTGTCCCAGTGATTTGGGTTCATGCTGCTGCTAAAAAAGAATTAACGGCTAACAATGCTAACTTAAAGGCAAACCTAATTATCGCAAAATATCCTTATCCGTCTGTAAATATTGTTGGTAAAATTGATGGAACCGACCCTAAATTAAAATCAGAATATTTAATGTTCAGTGGGCATACGGATGCTCATGGAGTGAGAAATGAGATTAAAGGAGATACCATTTATTATGGTGCCGATGACAATGCAAGTGTAAATGTTGCGATTTTGGCCAATGCAAGGGCTTTTGTTAAAAACCCGGCAAAAAGATCAGTATTGGTGGTTATACACGGAGCCGAGGAGAGAGGATTGTTAGGTTCAAGATATTATTCTGCTCATCCAACAGTTCCTTTAAATAATATCGTAGCCGTTTTAAATGGAGATATGATTGGTAGAAATAACATTGATAGCGCCACAGTTTTAGGTGCTTTGCCTCCACATAGAAATTCTACAGACTTGGTAACTATGGCTATGGATGCTAATAAAGAAGGTCCAAATTTTAAGTTAGATGGAACTTGGGATGCGATAACACATGTGGAAGGATGGTATTTTAGAAGTGACCATTTGCCTTATGCAAGATTAGGGATTCCATCATTAATGTACACCTCGCTTTTACATCCTGATTATCATACACCGCAAGATAATGCTGAAAATATTAATTATCAGAAGCTAAAGAAAATGACTGATTGGATGTATAGAACAGGATGGAAAGTAGCAAATACTATCCAAAGACCTGCTACCGACAAAGATTTTAAATTAGAAAGATAAGGTGAAAATAAAAGGTATTACCTTAAATTCTTTAATCCAATTAGTGAGGTGGCAAAAGGAAGTGCTATACGATTAGTTCACAAAGCTTTATAGGAAGCAACAGCAAAACTAAATATAGTTTTGCTGTGAACCCGAATGCCCTAGTTAACATTATAAATTAGCCTTCGCTTAACAGGATGGGTCTTTGGAAAAGATGCCTAAAAGTAATTATTCCCTAAACCAATTTCTTTTTAAAACTTGCACCTCAAACAAGTATCTTATTAATTGGTTACTAATTAATTAGCCATTTATTTAATAAAAAGATTTTTTTAGTATGCTAGAATACATCATATCTCATCCGTTGTATATTCCTTTTACAATTTTTAATGGTTTTATTATTTATAAATTAATAAAAACTGTTTTAGGTAAGGATAAAGGTAAAAACGATGATGATGGCGATGGAGGTATTTTTGCAAATGATGACCCTAAATTAGATTTGCCACCTGGGGTAACGCTTTCTGATTCCCCTAAAGAGTCTGTTTTAAATGATTAAAATGCTTCAATTAATTTAAATATTTGTAACAATCTTTTTAAATTAAGAATTATTAAAAGGCTCACAATTGCCGGAAGTGCTAAATACCATATTGATGACTTATTTTAAAAAGATAGATTAAAATTTCAATAGCTATTTCAATTATCTAAAATTACAGCTTAAACCACTCCATAAATTAGTAATCTTTGCATTTTCATCCGCTCCATCAAGAATTCCAAAAAAATCATCAGTTTTTGAGGAAAATTCATATCCTAAGGATGTTTTGGTAATTTTAATCACATAAGCACTTTCCATTTCTTTTCTAGTACTTCCAATGCCTACACCAGCCATAGTTTTTAATTTTAATTCAGGATTTTTTGCTTGGTTTGCAGCCCATCCTACAAATAACCATTCGGTATTATTTTTCTCTTTAAAAAGCAATGTTAAACCATTCTTCCAAGTTGCCATTTTTAATGGGCCAGCTCCGCATTCGCTGTTAATTCCAATAAAAGGCTCTTCTTTTAATACTTTTCCAACTGTTTCTATGGTTTGATTAAAGGGAGTTTTAAAATTAACTTCATTTGTAGAACCATTGTTTTCATTAATAATTTGTATTGCATTTCCACTTAATGCCAAAGAGAATTGAATTTCTTTTGATTCAGTAATTTCTACAGAATCTGTTACCGAAACCACTAAACTGTCTTCAAATGAATTTGTTTGTGTTGTTTTTTGATTAGAATTTTGACAAGCAGTAAAACAAATACAAATGAAGAAAATTAGATGTAGATTAAATTTTGTATTGATTTTATTATGATATAACTTATTAAAATTTGATATTCTGAAAGGAAATTTCATGGATATGATATTGAATATTTATACTCTGATTAATGAAGAATTTTGGATACTTTAGATCTTTTACAATAAGCGTTCCACGCCCATTTTTGTTAATCTTAGGCTAAGAAAATCAAATTTATAATTCATTTTTATTGATGCTAATTCATTTTTACAGTCAAAACCATTTATTTTTAATCACTATCCAAAAAGTAGATTATTGATTTAAATAACAAATTTAAGTCCAAACTAAAAGAGCGTTAACGATTGCAGCGGCATCCTTTTTTGCGCTTACCATTTAGCAAGTTGCAAAAAAGATATAGCGAAAAGCGTGTTTAAACGCCCAAAAAAATCTCCCACCTCCCCTCTACCTAAACAATCATAATCTTTATAAATAAGAAATACTTTGTTCTATTATAGAACATGGCAATTGAATTTTTTATAAATTAGCCATTAAATTAATTTTCGTACACAAAACACAAAAAACCCATAAATAATGGCTTTTGATTTCGACATGATTGAAAAGGTTTACGCAAACTTTGGTAGCAGAATTGAAGCTGCCCGTAAAGTTGTAGGTAAACCGTTAACCCTTACAGAGAAAATACTATATGCCCACATTTGGGACGAATCTGCAACTGAGGCTTATAAAAGAGGCGTTGATTACGTAGATTTTGCACCAGACCGTGTAGCTATGCAAGATGCTACGGCACAAATGGCTTTGTTGCAATTTATGCAAGCTGGCCGTCCAAAAGTTGCTGTGCCAAGTACTGTGCATTGTGATCACTTGATCCAAGCTAAAACTGGTGCAGATCAAGATTTAAATAGAGCAAACTCAGAAAGTAGAGAAGTTTTCGACTTTTTGGGTTCTGTATCTAGTAAATATGGCATTGGTTTTTGGAAACCAGGTGCTGGAATTATTCACCAAGTAGTATTAGAGAATTATGCATTCCCCGGTGGGATGATGATTGGTACCGATAGTCATACTGTTAACGCAGGTGGTTTAGGGATGCTAGCGATTGGTGTTGGTGGTGCAGATGCTTGCGATGTGATGGCAGGCTTACCTTGGGAGCTAAAATTCCCTAAATTAATTGGTGTAAAACTTACCGGAAAATTAAGCGGTTGGACAGCTCCAAAAGATGTTATTTTAAAAGTTGCTGGTATTTTAACTGTTAAAGGTGGTACAGGCGCAATTGTAGAATATTTTGGCGAAGGTGCTTTAGCCATGTCTTGTACTGGTAAAGGAACCATTTGTAATATGGGTGCCGAAATAGGTGCAACTACTTCTACTTTTGGTTATGATGAATCTATGGAGCGTTACTTACGTTCTACCGATAGAAACGATATTGCAGATGCTGCAAACAAAATAAAGGAACATTTAACTGCCGATGCTGAGGTATATGCAAACCCTGAACAATATTTTGATCAGGTAATAGAGATTGATTTATCTACTTTAGAGCCACACTTAAACGGCCCGTTTACACCAGATTTAGCTACTCCAGTTTCTGAAATGAAAGCAGCTGCTGCGGCAAACGACTGGCCTTTAACTGTAGAATGGGGTTTAATAGGTTCTTGTACAAATTCTTCTTACGAAGATTTATCTAGAGCAGCTTCCATTGCACAACAAGCCATTGATAAAGGTTTAGGTACAAAATCTTCTTTTGGTATTAACCCAGGATCTGAGCAGGTGCGTTACACTGCAGACCGTGATGGTTTATTAGGTGTTTTTGAGAAATTAGATGCTACTATTTTCACTAATGCTTGCGGTCCGTGTATTGGAATGTGGGACAGAGTAGGTGCAGAAAAACAAGAAAGAAATACCATTGTGCACTCTTTTAATAGAAACTTTGCTAAAAGAGCAGATGGTAATCCTAACACCTGTGCTTTTGTGGCTTCGCCAGAAATGGTTGCCGCCATTGCCATATCTGGAAGATTAGATTTTAACCCTTTAACAGATACGTTAACTAATAATAAAGGCGAGCAAGTAAAATTAGACCCACCTACAGGAGACGAATTACCTGAAAAAGGTTTTGCGGTTGAAGATGCTGGTTTCCAAGCACCTGCTTTAGATGGTTCTGGTATCGAAGTTTTGGTTTCCCCAACATCGCACAGGTTACAATTATTAGAACCTTTTGCTGCTTGGGAAGGTACCGACTTAAAAGGCTTAAAACTATTAATTAAGGCTAAAGGCAAGTGTACAACAGATCATATTTCTATGGCCGGACCATGGTTAAAGTTCCGTGGACATTTAGATAACATTTCTAACAACATGTTAATTGGTGCTATTAACTTCTTTAACGAAAAAACAGACAATGTTAAAAATCAGTTAACTGGCGAGTATGGTCAAGTACCTGCTACGCAAAGAGATTATAAAGCTGCTGGAATTGGAAGTATTGTTGTAGGCGACGAAAACTACGGCGAAGGATCTTCTAGAGAGCATGCTGCAATGGAGCCTCGTCATTTAGGCGTTAGAGCTGTATTGGTAAAATCTTTTGCTCGTATTCACGAGACTAATCTAAAAAAACAAGGTATGTTAGGTTTAACTTTTGTTAATCCTGCAGATTATGATGAAATTTTAGAAGACGATGTGATTGATATCTTAGGTTTAGAAAGCTTTACGCCTGATAAGCCACTAAGTATTGTATTAAACCATGCAGATGGGTCGACTTACACTTTTGAGGTTAACCATACTTACAATGCACAACAAATTGAGTGGTTCCAAGCAGGTGGTGCTTTAAATATTATCCGTAAGAATATAGTTGCTTAATTAGTAATAAAATTAAATATTAAAGCCTTCTTGTATGTTACAAGAAGGCTTTTTTTTAATATCGAATTTCCAAATTTCTTTAAATAGATTGTTTTTTTTGGGCGTTTCAACACGCTATCCACTATAGTTTTTTTGTTACCCAGAGCGGAAGGCTAAAATCGTTCAAAAAAAGCTGTCGCTCCTATCGTTAACGCAAAATAAAATTTCAAAAAAAACTATGAACAGGCTCACACCATTTCTTTGAAAAACGAAATAAATAAAAAACCATTATAAATTGAAGATTTATTTAAAGCCACGATTATAAAAAAAATTAACTACCTGCAAATTATTGATGCTTTTTATAAATTGAATTAATCCACAATTAAACTTGGCAGTAAAATTGCAGTATTTTAAAAAATCTTAATATTATGAATACTGATAATAAATCTGAAGAAAACATCAAATCTCCAACAGGTGTAGAACACGATTATGAAGCTCATAAAGAAAATAACCCAGCCCCTTCAAAAGAAGCTGTATTTGAAAAAGACGAAGAAGGCGCAGGACAAACCATGAAATGGATTATCCCCATACTTATTGTCCTTTTATTTATTACTTATTTTATAATTAGAGACTAAAAATTATCTTATCGTAAAACTAAGTTTCTCACTTACCCAAGAAGGTCCAATTTTTACAGTTAACCAAAATGGTGATTTCTTTGCTCCTTTTAATTGATAGATATTATCTTTTTTAATATAATCAGACTTAATCTTTTCAAAACCATTGGCTAAACTACCACCCAAAACCTGATTTTCATTTATTGTAGATGTTATAGGTTCGTCGTAGAAATTAATTAATTTAATTGCGTTAATAATTACATTCTGCGTTAAAACAAGGTTAACTGGTGCAAGCGTACGCCTAGCATCTTTACCAGAACCAATGGCTATTGCTTCTTTGCAATCTACTATTACATTGTTTTTTACTATTGCCTTTTTAACTTGAAAATATTCGTTTGGCTTAGGCTTTACCAAAGCATTCATAACAGAAATTGCTGCTCTCACTCCTGTTCCTTTTAAACCCTGCAAATAGTTATCATGTACGTTTTGATTTTCACCAATTAAACGAATTCCGCCTGTGTTAGCTATATTATTACCTATAAAATAGTTATTGGCAACTTCAGAGTTATTTCCATGTCGGAAAGTTACTGTACCTACACACTCATAAAACAAATTATTTGCAATTAAATTATGTCCAGATTTAATAGAAATGATCTCTGTTTCGCCGTTACATTTATCAAAAATATTGTATTCTACTTTGGTAAAAGAATCATACATAGACCAATCGCTGGTACCAATTCTAATGGTTTCTCCTCCGTTTACCCCTAAATCTGGCCTTGGACCAAAATAATTATGATCTATGTGAGTATAGTTTGGGTTTTCTGAAAGCCAAACTACCAAGGTTGTTCCTTGGTGTGTTTTACCGGTTAATTCGCAATGGTCTACGCGGTTATAAGTACCATAAACAGAAACCCATTTATAATCAAAAGTGTTATCGGGATGGTTGTAATTTAATATGGATGTATTTGTTAATCGGCAGTACTTAGCATTTTTAGAAAAGGTAATTACAGCATCTTTTTCGGAATAACCATCGGCGAAAGCCAAACCATCTACCACCAAATATTCTCCATCAATCTTTAATGTAGAACTACCAGAAGAAATCACTTTCCCAGGATTTTCTGTAGTTAAAGTAATTGGTTGTTTTTCTGTTCCTTTGCCTTTTAATATAATTTGCTGATTTTCCCAATCTCCAGCTTTCATGATCACTTTATCGCCCGGCAATAACTTAAGAGAAGCAATTTCTTGAGCATTAGCTACCAGATAATCTTTAGCTTGCGCCTGATTAAAAAGCACCAAAATGAGCACAATTAAAAGATATTTTTGATTTAAATCTTTCATCTATTTATTGAATAACAGTTTGTTCATTTTTTAAACGGTTTGCTCTGGTTAAAGCTTCTAGGTAATAATAATCAGCATAACTTAAGGGAACATCAATTTCGCTATTGTGTGGCTTTGAGCCTGTGCTGTGATCTAATATAAATCCTTTTCCCTCGCCTTTTTTAAAGCTATATTTAGTTGCTAGTGTATTTACAATTTGTGAAGCTTCATTAAAATAGTTTTCTGATTTGGTATAAGTAGATAACTCAAACAAGGCAGATGCAATTACTGCGGCGGCTGAAACATCGCGTGGTTCGTTTGGAATATTTGGAGTATCAAAATCCCAATAAGGAATTAAATCTTTTGGTAAGTTTTTATTGTTTAAAATAAAGCCTGCAACATTCTGCGCTTGTTTTAAATAAATAGGATTTTTGGTAAATCTATAGCACATGGTATAACCATAAATTGCCCATGCTTGTCCCCTAGCCCAAGCCGAATCATCATTAAAACCCTGGTGTGTATTTTTTTTTTCTACTAATCCTGTTTCTGGATTGTAACCTATTACATGCCAAGTACTAAAATCTGGTCGGAAATGATTTTTTAAAGTGGTGTTTGCATGTGTTACTGCAATTTTATGGTAAGTAGAATCGCCAGTTAATTTGGTAGCTTCAAATAGTAATTCTAAGTTTAACAAGTTATCAATAATTACTGGAAAATCCCATTTATCAGCATTATGATCCCAGCTTCTTATGGCTCCAACTTTGGGATTAAAGCGTGTAATTAGTGTTTTAGCTGCTTGTATAATAACCTCTTTATCTTTTTCATTTTTAGTTAAACGGTAGGCGTTTCCAAAACTATTGTAAACTTTAAAACCCATATCGTGGGTTACGCCATTTAGTTTTTCTTTTTCTATTGGAGCAGTGAATTTAATAGCTTCTTGTTTCCATTTATCGTTTTTTGTCAGTTCAAACAAATACCATAATTCTCCAGGAAAAAACCCACTAGTCCAATCTCTTGAAGCTACTAGTTTTAGTTTTCCGTCTTCTAAAGTACGTGGAGACACTAATGTTCCGTTTTTATTTTCTGCTTTTGGGATCTCTTGAAGCATTAAATCGGTTTGCGCTTCAGCATGTTTTAATTCTTTGGAGAAGTTGAGCTTTTGGGAGCAACTTGTTAGGCTAATAAAGCAAATAGCGATTGGTAATATTTGTTTAATTTTCATATAATTTTTTTTATTTAACCACGGAGGACGCAGAGGTCACTGAGCTTGGTTGTTTTTTAGTTTGTTTCGGTCTGTGAGGACACAGACCGAGGTTCAATTTTTTTATCTAATCCATGGTCTATGACCCCAAAGACCATTTTTTTTTATTTTTCTTTCGGACTTTGCCAATGCAAAGTCTGAGTTTTTTTAACCACAGAGGACGCAGAGGTCACTGAGCTGGGTTGTTTATTTTTCTTTGTTTTCTTTTTGTTGAATTTGTTCTGTTTTTTATTTTAATGTTCTTCTTTGTTGTAATTTTTCACCACCTAACTCTGTATCCTTTGCGTCCTCTGTGGTCATTTTTTCTATTTATTATTAGTGTCATTTGAGTTTAAATATATCTGCTTTGTTGTATTTTTTTTCCACCTAACTCTGTATTCTTTATGCCCTCTGTGATTAATTCTTTACCTTTTTTCCACTAACTCTGTGCCCTTTGTACCCTTTGTGGCTGTTGTTTTTAGTGTCCTTTGCGGTTAAAAAAAACTACATATACAACAACGGATATTTAATGGGTAAATTTCTAATCACTTCTGTTACTTGCGGATTATGTTCTAAACTTTTCCAAGTATTAAACCAATCTTGATTTTGGTAGGCATTTGCGCCAAATACTAAAGCAGGTTGCGCTACCGGCCAATCGTTCCAATACATTACATCGGGTTTAAGTGTCCATGTATTTTTATTAGCGATATATGGTTGCATAAAAGATATTCCGTTTTTAATGGATAGTCCATCTGCGGTTTTATATTCAAATAAATTATTTTGTGGTGTGATAAGAATTTGGCAAAGAATTGTCATGGCATCCAAATTAAATAAAGAATAACCATAAGGTTTAGTCCGAGCCATTTCTAATGGGAAACTTCCATTGACCGCCATTTGAGTTGGTAGTAAAACGGTTTTATACCTATCAATACAGAAATCTAACAATTCTTGGTTTACCGTCAATTTTGCAAAACCTGCTATTTGTAAGGTAAAACAAGTACCATGATTATTTTTGGCATTCATTTCATCACTACCATTTTTGCTGGTCATTAGCCAATTCAAATATTGAGCAAACCAATTTTTAATTGCTTTTAGGTCTTCCGAGTTGATTTGATTTTCCATTACTAAAGTACCTTGGGCAACATCTAGTAAATGTATGGTGTCTATAATTCCAATTCCTCGACCTTTAAACCTGCCTTTAATGGCTTGTGCGTATTCTAAATTAGGATTCATTAGTGTAGCAGAATTTACAAACCAAGCTTTTAAATGTTGCTCGGCAGCATTTACATATTTTTTGTTTCCAGTAATTTTATATGCCGATGCTAAAGCACCAATAATTTTGCTAAACCGAATCATGGCGAAACGATGAGCTATAAAATTATCAGGATTGGTTAAACCATCTTTTTGAATGTATGGACCGTTTGGATCTTCTGGATTTGGCCACCAATAATCTCCTTCCGAGTAAAAATCATGGATTCCTCCAGCACTACGAGATGAAGATGCCGATGTTACCGTTTCTGGTTCTTGTTGCATGGCCCAAGCAGCCTCTGTTAAAGTTTGCTTTTTTAGAACGCTTTCGGTTTGTTTAGCTATTGATGTTTTATTGCCAATTGCTTTTGGAGAACAAGCTGTGAAAAACGCAATTAAAAGGAATACACTAACGATTTTTAACATGGCTTATAAGTTTAAAAATACGGTAGGGATTCCATCTGATTTTACAGATGCAATACTTTTACCACCATGGGTAAAGAGACTAATTACCGCCCTGCCATTATACAGCTGCACTTTCCTAGAACCTGAAGAAGTTCCTTGATTATCAATCAATTTTCCGTCACCAGTTAAACCAAACTCAACATAATATTTAGCATCTAAACATAAAACATTATTAGCGTCAAGCAATTTTGCTTCGATAGTAATTTTACCATCAGCATCAACTATATTTTGTAAAACTAGCTTAGCTGGCTTTCCCCATTTGGTAGTTTGGTATAGTTGCGATATTTCATCGGTTACAACTTCCTTTCCTCTCTTTGCAACCACCTTAATATTGTTTTCGCCTTCTTTATAATTTACCATCCAACGTAAACCTGCCGCAGGAAAATCTTGGCTATTCCGTTTTTTTACCCCTTGACTCACTCCATTTAAAAATAACTCTGCTTCATCGGCATTAGCATAAACTTTTATCATTCGGGCTTCATTTAAATCCCCCCAGCGTACCGGCCAGCTGTGTCCGTAAATGTGTGCCATTAAATTATTTGTCCAATAAGATTGAAAAACGTAGAAAGCTTCTTTTTTGATAAAATCACGCTCAATCACTCCTTTTTGGTTCATATAAGGAACCGGATTATCTGGTCGGACTGGTGTAGAAAAATCTTTAAATGGCCAATATGCTGAGCCACTAAGCCATGGCATGGTTTCCTGTTCTTTTAAATGCCAGTCTATCAAATTACAAATGTAAGACTCGCTCCAATCGCCATCTTTAGAAACTCGGGCACTACCGCCATAAAGCGATGCATCTCCTTCTCTTTCGTCTCCGCTACCTGCTTTTTTAACTTTGCTTAAGGCATTATCTGGAGATTCAGAATGTCGCCCAGCATGGCTATCGCCACCCCATTCTACGTGTAAAAATCGGTCAACGGTATCAAATTCCTTTTTAGATATTTCTTTATATTCGGTGTAAATTCCTCGGTACCAACCCGCCCAAATAGATGGTGAATATACGTCTACAATGTCTTTACAAAAATCGCAACGACGGATTGCGGTCATTCTGGTTTTATCTAATTTGTGACTTAAATCGTTCAAATCGCTCATAAAAGCCCTGATTTTACTTTCCTCGAACGTGGAAAAATCATTAGGCCAATCGTTTTCGTTTCCTAAACCCCAAATAATTACAGCTGGGTGATTATAATGTTGCTCAATCATATTGGTGAGCATTCTTTTAGCTTGCGCCTGATAAACTGGTCCGCCTAATCCACCACGGCACCAAGGAATTTCTTCCCAAACCATAATTCCCAAGCTATCGCAAAGATTTAAAACAATACGCGATTGCTGATAATGACCCAAACGGATAAAATTGACGCCCATATCTTTCATCATTTGTATTTCTGTGCGAATCATATCCTCCGTCATGGCGGCAGCAACACCAGCGTGGTCTTCATGTCGGTGTGTTCCTCTTAGCAATAAACGTTTTCCGTTAAGCATAAAAGGACCTTTCTTTACAAATTCAAAGTTACGAAAACCTACTTTTTCTGAATGTTTAGCTGTTTCACCATTCTGATTTACGATAACTTCTACAGTATATAAATTAGGGAATTCTGGCGACCATAAAATTGGTTTTTTGATTTGTATTTGAACTAACTCTTCTTCTAGTTTTAAATCGGTAAATTGTTTTTCGCTTTCGCTGATGATTTTTCCATTAAAATCGGTTATTTTGATGTTTAACTTTGCATTTTGAATATTTTTAGGATTGTAAAAACGAGAGGAAATTTTTAATGTACCTAATTTTCCTGTCACATCAACCTCTGCTAAAGCAAAAACCTTATCTACACTTAATTGCGGAGTATAAACCAAATTGAGGTAACGGTAAATGCCACCATAAACATTAAAATCTGATAAATCTGAAGGAATCATTTCTAAATCTCGAGAATTATCGCAGCGGATAGCAATAGGAATTTGTCCGTTAAACCTCCCAGCAAATGCAGAATCTTTTTTAAATGCTGCAACGGCATCGGTAATATCTACCGTAAATTCATCATAACCACCAACATGTTCTGCTATTTTTATAGTATAAATATAAACAGAGGTCTTTTGCCCAGCACCTTCAAAATGCAGGATAGTTCTTCCATTTTGATAGGGATTTTCGACTTTTACGTTGCTTTTATACCATCCTGGTCCTTGATAATAATTTACATCAGGGTCTACAGCATCCTCGGCGTTAAAACAATGAGGCAAATTCACTTTTATCCATTTAGGAACACTTTCTGGGCTCCCCTCTTTTGCCGGACGAACAGCCTCCCAAATCCCACCTAAATCGCTTTTTAAAAATTCCCAGTTATTGTTTAATCTTTGAGATTGTTGGGCATTAGATTTAAGCATAAATGAGGTAATGAGTATAATTAAAAGGATTAAAATTCGCTTCATTAATGGTGTATTTTTTTTTATTTGGTGAATGCTAAATTAACGCTTTGGTTAAAGTTTATGAGGTAATATTTTTAAAATTTAAGTGTATAATCTTAATTTAATATCCATCTGTTAATTGAAATCTTAATTGAATTATATAATCGTATACTTTCTATTACAGTTTTCCTAAAACTTATTAATTTTACAACGCATTTTTAATTAGGTATAATTTTGTTTAATTTTTTACAGCAGCTTTTACTTGATTTCTTAAAACCAACAATATATCATCCATCAATTTATTTTTTGTCAACATATACTGCTTATAGTCGTTTACTTTTATTTTTTCTAAAGAGGTCCTATAAATAATCATATAATTCTGATGCGTATTTTCTTTGGCAAAAAATGTGTAAAAGTAAAACCGTTATTCATCTAAAGGGTTAATCTATATTGTTTATCGCTTAAACTTTAACCCATTAAATTGCCGATTATATAATCTAAAGATTTTAGTTCAATACTTTTAAGTTTATAATAATATTGGCTCATAGCATAACTGATCACTTTAGCAGTATTATTCTGCATTAATGGCTTAGAGCTTTTATACTGTAACACCCTTGGGATTTTTAAACCAGAAAACTCACAAATTGATAGAAAAATATATACATGCTCTGAAAGGGAACTAGTTTTACCTGATTTTAAATTAGGAGCTGAAATGAAACAATAAGAACTGGAAGCCTGTTCAAAGTTGGTATGTTTACCGCATAAATCATGATTGTCTAAATGCCAGCCATGATCCCCCCACAAAATAACTATAGTATTATTTAACGTCCCTAATGAATCAAGAGTGTTTAACAAAACACCAACTTGTGCATCTACATAAGATATGGAAGCATAATAACCATGTAATAACTCTTTTTGCTTTTCTGGCTTTAAACCTGCTTTCAACTCTTCCTTTGTAAAAGTGGTAAATTCAGGCATATCAGAATAATTTCTTAGCTCACCAGAAGGTTCATATGCGATAAATACTTCGTTTTTTGCATGTTCCTGAAAAGGAGCTAAAGGCATATCTTCTCTTTTGTACATATCCCAATATTTTTTGGGAGCAACAAAAGATAGGTGAGGTTTGTGAAAACCATCCGCCATAAAATAGGGCTTACCAGATTTTGTTAAATCTATAATTTGGTGCTTTGCTATCTTTGAAGATACACCATCTTCGTAAGCATCATCGGTTAAATCTAAACATTCAGTTGCTGGACCTGGCTTGCCTTTCACATTTTCACCATCATCTTTAATTTTATTAGCTTTTGATTTGGAAACATCACCGTTTGCTTGTATTTTCATTGAAACAGATTGGTAATTTCTAAAAGCAGGTTCGCCTAACTCTTTTGCATAATCGGTTGCCTTAGGTTTTAAAAACGGAATCGACCAAAAAACTTCGTCAGATTTCTTATCAACGCAACTGGGATGGTATATCTTATTAATACCAGAAGTAGTATAGCCTTCCCAAATAAGGTATTGAGCTAAGGTCAATACATCAGGGTTAACATCACGCATCTTAGTTTTTAAATCCCAAAATCTGGTAAAATCAGGATGTAAACCTGTCATCACACTCGCCCTGGTTGACCCGCATACTGCTTGCTGACAGTAATTCTTCAAAAGTACAGTACCCATTTTTGCTAAACAATCAATTATAGGTGTTTTAAATAAGGTGTTATCAAAACAACCTAATATTGGTTGTAAATCATCAATTGCTCTAAAAAGAACATTAGATTTAATCTTATTTTAAGCTAAAAAAGTGAAAATTAAACATATGATTTGACAAAAAAATGCTGTGAAAAAAATTTTTACTTGTTTGATCATTCAAATTAATATTGTTCATTTTAATCACAAAATAAAAACATTTAGTTTAACATCAAAAATATTAGAATTACTTTAGTCATACACTGTTGATAAATATTTTTAATTCCAACCTGTATTTTGAACCATAAGTGGATTTAATGACATTTCTTGAATAGGAATTGGAAAGGTCAAATCACGATCTGTTACATTACTATATGCATTAACGACAACTGCAAAATTAGCTCGTATAATAGGTATCATTGCAGTCATCGTAGATCTAAATGTACCCCAACGATATAGGTCTAATTTATGATGACTTTCTCCTGCTAATTCTCTACTACGTTCTTTCATAATAAGATCTCTAAAAAGTAATGGTCTCGCATTATAATTTGCAAGTAATAATTCACAGTCCGAAATGTTACTTATTGTAGCAGTAATGACTGCACCTGTACCCCCAGAGATAGTTATGGAAGGAGAAGATGTATAATTGGAGCCACCGTCTACTATTGTAATTCCTGTAATTTTACCTGAGGAAATTTTAGAAATCACTGCCTTAGCGTCTTTACTTGCGCCACCTCCAGATATCGTTACCACAGAATTAAGTGTATAACCTGTACCCGCAGTAGTAATGGTTAAATTATTAATGTTTCTACCCACTAAAGTTGTTCCATAACCTCTTCTTCGGACTTGATTTACATATTCTATATTTTCTGCTGTAGGGCCATTTATTTCATTATCAGCTTCGGCTATGGTAAGTAAAACATCTGAATATCTTAATAACGGAAAATTAGTTGGACCGACATTTTTAATGCCAATATTTGAAGCATTTTGGTATTCACGACGCCATTTTGCCAATGGTCGTCTCCATTTTGTAGAAGGATCAAAATACACTTTTCCATTTGAAGCAGATTTTGGAGAGCCTCCGAAATTGTAATTACCAATTACCCAGTCTCTTCTTAAATCCCCAGCTGCATAAAGATCATACATCGTACCAGTTGCAAGGTAAGTGCCTTGCGAAAAACCAGTAGAAAGTTCTCGATTTTCCATTCCCATAACAGAACCAAATCTTTCGTATTCAAAAAATACTCCAGTTGCATCTCTAGTAAACTCTACTTCCCATATACATTCTTTGTTATCATTAATATCCTGACTTTCATTAATAAAAATTTGTTTATAATCAGGATTCAATCGGTGTTCTGCACTTGCTATCACTTTTTTACCCCAACTAAGCGCAAGCGGCAAATAAGAATTATCCTTCAATCTACCAGCAGCATGTAAACAAACACGAGATAAAATTCCCTCTACCCCTGTTTTTGAAATGCGCCCAGTATTGGTAACACCCCAAATTGCTGCTGTATTTACCAAACCTTCAGCAGTGGTCATATCCTTGATAATTTGATCATAAACTTCTTTTGCAGGGGTCCTAGCTCTTTTTACATCAGATGCACTTTTTGTAGTGGTCAACTTCAATGGAACATCCCCCCAGTAGCCTACCAATAAGAAATGATAATATGCCCGCAAAAATAAGGCTTCACCTTTAATTTCATTTACATCTGCTATCAAAGCTTTGGATGTTTCCAATTGCTCCAATAAAAAGTTTGCCCTTTCTATCCCTAAATAAAGGTTATTCCAACAATCACCAAAGGGTTGATAAGATGAGCTTGCATTATAAATATTTGCAGCGGTTACAGCAGCACTACGTAAACTAAATTCATCAGTGGCGCTATTAGCTTCAAGTTGAAAAAATCTTGAATAAGTTGATTCATCTATACTACCTAGAGGGGAGTATACAGACATAATAGCTGAGGTTAGCTGCTCACTTGTTTGAAAGAAAGTTTGTGGCGATGCAGAATCTCGTGGCAATTCTACTAAAAATTTATCGCATGATGTTAAGCTAAAACCTAAGATCATAAATACTACAATTAATTGATTTTTCATTTTAATACTTTTATTGTTCAAATTCAATTGATATTGTTGGTTTAGGCTGTTATAATGTAATCTCAAAACCGAAGGTGATAACTTTAGCTCTAGGGTAGGCAGAGTAATCAAAGCCTGGGGTTAAAGCTGTGCTAAAAGTATTTACCTCTGGATCAAGCCCTTGATAATTAGTTAAAGTCCATAAATTCTGTGCTGATGCAAATAAGCGCAAATCACCAACACTTATTTTTTTAAGCTTAGATGTGTTAAATTTATAACCAATATTTAATGTTTTTAACCTCAAGTAAGATCCATCCTCAACAACTCGTGAAGGATAAAATGAAGGGGCTGCTCCTCCTGCGCCTGCTGCAGAGTATTCATTAGAAGGATTAGTAGGTGTCCACCTGTTTGAATAGGAAGCAAACATATTAGCGCCTTTTGTTGACGCTGTTCCGCCTCCGCCTTCCATTAAAATACGGTTAACATTCATCAATTCGCTGCCATAGCTAAACTGAAAGAAAAGATTGATGTCAAATCTTTTATAGCTAAAATTGTTTGAAAATCCACCAATGAAATCGGGATTAGGATTACCAATTACTGTTAAATCCTGTGAATCAACCACTCCGTCTGCATTCAAGTCCTTAAATTTCCAATACCCTGGAAATATTCTAGTTCTGTCAACATTTGCAGATGGAACTTCTGGTTTTAAAGTATAAACACCTGGCGTATTTTGGTTAAAATCACTATATTGATATACTCCATCAGAAACTAAACCATAAAACATACCAATGGGCTTACCAATTTGTGCTAAATATGAAGGGCTAGCAGCAATTCTATTTCCGCCCGACCATTTGGTGATAGTTGTAAAACTATTTTGATTTGAAGTTAGTGCTAAAATTTTGTTCCTATTAAAGGAAATATTAAAATTTGTGCTCCATTTAAAATCTTTTTTGTCAAAGTTGATCGTATTTAAAGCTAATTCAAATCCTGTGTTTTGTACAGCACCAATATTTTGAAAGGCAGTTGTGTAACCACTACTACCAGGTAGTTGAGAGCTTAGCAATAAGTCGTCTGTTTTTTTATTATAATAATCTATTACTAAAGTGATTCTCTGATTTAAAAATCCTAAGTCTAGTCCAAAATCCAATTCTTTGGTGGTTTCCCATCTAAGAGAAGGATTAGCTAAGGTTAAAGGGAAAGTTCCTGTTAAAAAAGAGCTATTACTCGAATAGGAATTTTGACCACCTGTTCCTAATAAGGCAAACGAAGCATAATCAGAAACTCGGTTGTTGCCAATTATTCCATAGCTGGTTCTCACCTTAACGTCAGAAATAATTTTATTGTATTTTAAAAACTCTTCTTCGCTAATGCGATAGGCTAAGGAACCAGTTGGGAAATAACCCCAAACATTATCACCTACAAATTTAGAAGAACCATCAGCCCTAAAACTTGCTGTAGCAAGGTACTTTGATTTGTAATTATAATTTACCCTAGTAAATAAAGATGCCAAAGAATTTTGAGTTTTTGAAGTTAAAACAGATTGTGGGGTTCCTTGTCCTAATCCATTTACACCTAAATTTTCGTTTGGCAACAAGGTTGCGCCAAAGCCATTGATTGATTGATTATTAATACCCAATGATGAACCAATTACAATGTTGAGTAAATTGTTTTTCTTAAAGTTTTTATCAAATGTTAAGGTATTTTCATTTAAATAATTATTTTTATTAGTATTAGTTATCGAACCATTTGGGCCACCATTGCCTAAGTTACTTGTTGGGCTTCCTAATCTGGATGATGAATTATTAAATTGATCAAACCTTAACATGCTAGCGTTAATGCCGCCTGTTATTTTTAACTTTAAATAATCTGTTAAGTCGTAATCTAGAAACAAATTGGCTGTTAATGCATTTGTAGCCTTATCGCGAACTTCATTGTTTCTAGTAAAAACAGGATTCCATTGGTAATTTGTTGCAGAAAGCAACTCCAAAGATGGATCTTGCATGCTATTAAGTAAGAGATTTAAGTTTCCGCTAGCATCAATTGGCCTATAACGCCATGAGCTAATCAAAAACGCATCTGAAGTTGTAGACTGCCCACTAATTTGACTACCTGATGTAGTAATATTACTAAAGTTGACGTTTAAACCAGATTTTATCTTTTTACTTAGATTTTGATTTAAAGTAATTCGAGCCTGCTTACGTTGGAAATCTGACGCAATTAAGGTTCCATCCTGCTTAAAGTAGGATCCAGTAATAGCGTATTTAGCATCTTTAGTCCCCCCTCTTATAGACAAATCATGACTTTGCATTAGTGCATTCCTGAAAATTTGATCTTGCCAATCTATCCCAGGAATATTGAAATCTGCTAAAGTTTTAGTTCCGGTAGGATTTATAGATGGGCTAAAAATATCGTAAATCAGCAAACTGCTTTGTCCCTCAGCTGGTATAGAATCAACTTCTATTTGATACCGAACAAATTCATAGGGGTTCATTAATTCTATTTTGTTAGTGTTGGATTGAGTCCCATAGTATGATCTTAAGCTAATTTTGGTTTTGCCTTGGGTTCCTTTTTTAGTTGTAATAACAATTACTCCGTTTGCACCTCTTGCACCGTATATTGCAGTTGATGAAGCATCTTTCAAAATATCTATTGATTCTATATCTGATGGATTAAGAGAATTACTATTAAAATTTTCTATGGGAAAACCATCAATAACATACAAAGGCGAATTATCTTGAGTTAAAGAGTTGTTTCCTCTAATTGAGATTGCTGGCGCAGACCCAGGAGTACCATCCGGAGAAGTAACCTGTACTCCGCTAACTCTTCCAGCTAAAGCATCCTCAAAAGAAGCAACGGGTGCTTTATTTAAATCGTTTACATTAACAGAAGAAATAGATCCAGTTAAGTCTTTTCTATTAACTTGTCCATATCCTATCACTACTACTTCACTTAAACTAACTAAATCTTCTGATAAGGTAATATTTATTGTTTGACTTTCTCCCACTATTACTTCTTTAGTAAAAAACCCTGTAGAACTAACAACAATAACTGGTTTTGGGCCATTAACAGAAATTGTATATTTTCCTTGAAGATCAGAGATTGTAGAAATATTAGTGCCTTTTAATTTAATATAAGCACCAATAATAGTTTGGCCATCTTGGTCAAAGACAACACCAGAAATTTTTATGTTCCCATTTTGAGCGAGGGCAAAATTTACTAGGAAAAGAAATGTAAATGAGTAAGCGAAAAGTACGCTTAATAATTTTTTTCTTTGCTTTATCAGGTATCGGGTAAAAAATTTAATCATAATTTTAGGTTTAATTTTACTTGGTTTATAGTGGTTAGTTGTAGTACAAATAATGAAGAAAAAATTCAAAATTTAATTCAATAGTTAGATCAAATAATAAAATCTAGAAGAAAAAAAGTTTAAGTGGTCAGCAATTTAAATTTGTATATTTTTTAAAGTTAAGTTTTGAATGATTAGATTTTTGCATAAAATCTTAAACAATGAGAGTAAAATCTTAAACTACTTCCTTAAATTAATTGTTTAAATACGTTCAGGGTAATTTTCTAATCAATTATGATTTTTAATTTCAAACTATTTGAAGTGAATTTCAAAATAGAATAAACTTAAAACTAAAATTTATTTAGGATTTAACTTTTTATCTTGATAAGGAGGAGGGTAAAACTTAATTTTAAAATTATTGAAATAAAAAAAAGTGGAACTTATTTATTTGCCATTTTCTGTTTTGTCTTTATTTTAATTGTTTACCTCCACCATTTAGGACCAACTTGATCTGCTGATATTGGAAAAATTTGAGTTTTACTGTTCGCTTTAAGTCCAGTTTGGCCTGGTGCAATAATAACTTCATTTTGAAAAGCGAGTGAGCCAAAATTAATAGCAGGACTTAAATTATCCATAAAATATAAACCACTTTTATTAAGTTTTAACATTGGGTTTACAACTTTAAATCCTTCCGAAGTACTTCTCATTGAGGATGTATTCCCGAATACTATATTTTTTGAAAAGTAATTGGGCTTAAAACTAAAACCATCTAAAGGAGCTTTTTTGTCTATTTCTGGTTCATGTATAACTGGAGCTTTGGTATTGTATACAATGTTGTTTTCAAAATGGTTATCCTCTGGAAAAAGAACCATTTGAAGAGAAGGCCATTGATTTTTATATGCAAAACCTATGTCAATTCCGTAGCCACCGCAATTAACAATAGTATTATTTGCAAAATAACCACCTTTTACCTGTAAATATTTGGGTAATGCTTTCTTTTTTGGCGCAAATTTATCAGTTAAACTTTTTTCGTAATACTCTCCAGTAATGAGTCTTAAGCCATCTTCAGCAACATCAGCTATGTAATTATTGGTCACTCTATGATTAGAACCCGCAACCCGTATTCCCGTAGAGCCAGCATAATTTTGACCTAAAATAAAATTACCATGGAAGGTATTGTTTTTGCCTCTTCTACCAACCAGACCACCGCGTGAAGATATCACTGTGTTATATTGGACAAGGTTATGATTAGATTTCAAAGAAACAATCTCAGTTCCCTCGCCATCGGCATGGTCGAAAAGATTATATTCTATGGTAAAATATGCACCTCCATCTCCTGTCTGATCAGCATGCCCATAACCAAAAATCCTAAATATTTCTCTTCCATTGGCATCCGTTATATATGGAATGTCTTTAATATAACAGCTATCAACATTGTTATAAAGAGAATTTTCCTCGTCATTTTGCACAACCGGTTGCATATGATTTTTACCTTTAAAAACGCAATGATCCATTCTATTGTAACTACCTTGAAAATAAACCCAATAGTATTTTGTGTCAAAAGTCAAAGGGTTGTAATTTACAATAGCAACATTGGTTAACCTACAATATGCAGAACCAAATGTTACCACCGAATTGCTTGATTGGGTTAAAGCGCCCTCTTTAAAAAACAATCCATCTACGATGAGATAAGGTGCTGAAAAAATGAGTTTTGATGAACCGTTTAAAATAACTTTACCTGCATTTTGCGCCCTTAGTGTTGTTTTGGCAGACATCGTTGCTTTTGAGTTAAAATTAATGTTAGCATCATGCCAAATACCGTCTTTCATGGTTATTACGTCGCCAGGTTTTGCTGCTGCAATAGCTTGATTTAACTCTGGAATTGTTGACACAAGCACTTCTGCTTTCACTTTATTGCAAAAAATAATAAAAAAAAAGAACACAAACAATAAGTAAATAGGTTTTATTTTCATGATTTTAAGGTTCTATTTTTAGTATTTTGTGCTAAATTTAACTTGTCTTTATTTTAGTCCTTTTTATTTTTGTTTGAATGTCTACCGGTGCCATCCCCTGTATCAATATAGCCACCTTTTGGATTTAAGCGTATTAATTCCCGTTGAAGATTTTTGCGAGCGGTGATTGCAGCGCTATTTTGAGTGTTGGTTGGCACTAATATTTCTTCAAAAGGTGCTTTTGACATGTCAAATAGCTCTCCTGCTTGGTTAAGTTTCCATTCGCTACTTCTTACAAAATAATTATTTGCGAGCTGAACAAATATTGTAGGTCTTGGTGTCCCTTTCAGACCATGAAGCTGAGCGTTAAAGCTTTGCCCATCAAGAATTTTATTTTTAGGTAATTTAACACCCGCAATCTCTGCAAAAGTTGGAAGGAAATCTGTAGAACTTATCAAATTGGTGGAAACTTTACCAGCTGGAGTAACTTTTGGCCAATAAACTATTAAAGGTTCTAAACTCCCTCCTTCTTGCATAGATCCTTTTTGCCCAATTAATCTTCGTCCGCCAATGGTGGCATTATTTGATTCTGCAGTGGCTGTTCCATTATCACTAAAAAAAATTAAAATAGTATTATCGCTCAACTTAAGATTGTTTAATTCATTTCGTAATTTACCAATCAATTTATCCATGTATTTAATATTATCACTATAAATAGTTTTGCTGTCTAGCTTACTATCTGGAGTTGGTAATATTTGTGTGTGTACATGTGAAAAAGAATAATATACAAAGAAAGGCTTGTCTTTATTTTTAGTAATAAAATCAACCACACTGTTATGCATCAAATCTGGCATATATTCTTTGTCTTTTAAAACCTTTATTTCTCCATTTAAAGTGTATTTTTTTCCTTTTTCTTGAGTATTCCAATAAATGCCACTGCCTTGATATTTAAGATAATCATCAAAACCCCAATCTGAAGGCTCTAAAGGAAGCTGACCCCATTTACCAATCATTGTAGTAACATATCCTGCTTTTTTCAGGTAGGTAGGTATAAAAGTTTCAACTGATGGTTTTAAATTACCGCATTCATCTTGATTGGTTGCTCCAGTTCTAAATGGATAACGACCAGAGAGCATAATAGCTCTTGATGGACCACAAAGTGGGTTTGCATAAGCTTTTGTAAATCTGAGCCCCTCTTTTGCTAGTTGATCAATATGTGGGGTTTTATATTTATCAGAACCATAAACACTAGTTTCTGCAAATCCAAGATCATCTACCAAAATGAAAATAATATTAGGCTTATTTGATTGCTTGGTTTGTGCTGTTGCAATTATTGAATAGAAGATTAGAAACAAAGATACTGTGCCCAAAATTAATTTATAGCTAATTTTCAACTGATCTTGTTTAACTTTTCCTTGAAACATAAATTTTAGTTTAGTTGAATGTTAAAATTCTTAATTATATCCGAGTAATTAACGGCTAGCCTACTAAATACTATTTACTTTGAATGAATAAATTTGTTGATGACTTTTGGTAGTTCTAAATCCAAAATAACCCTCTTTGTATGGTTTTTCATCCTTAAACTCCCAAAATAAAGCATCATTTAAAAAATATTGGATTAAGCCATTTTTACACACAATTTTAACATTGTACAATTTGTTGCCTTTTAATAAATGTGAAGAATCATTATACTCTTTTATAACATCTTTTCCAGCACCACCTCGGTACTTTCTAAAACGGGTAAAAGTATTATCATGTCCACCCACACCTGCATAATACAAATTCAAGTTATTATAAGATGAAAATTTACCATCTTGAATAAAAATATTTGAACTTTTTGGATTGGTGGCCATCCAAAATGCATTCATATCCGAAACTCTATCATTTTTACCACCTTTATCAACTACCAAAATTTTGTAGGTAATTATAATATTACCACATAATTTAGTTTTAAACCAAACTGTAGCACCTCCTGCGGTATTAATATCTAAATATCCTTTATTAGCTAAAATGATTGAGCCAACTGGTTTTTCAAATTCTGCAGACCAATTTTTAGTACCATTATTAAAATAATCTTTATAAAGCAATTTGATAGAGCTTTTAATGTCAGCTTTATTGTTATTTTGTTTTAGAATATTAGTTTGTGCAAGCAATAAATTAGTAGCGAGTAATAAAAGACCACAAAAAGCAAAAGTTTTATAAGTCATTATGTTAGGTTTTATAATCATCAGAATCTTTTTTAGTAAAAAAAATTAATCAATTACGTTTGCTTTACTCTTTACCTTATTCAAATTAGTAGGAATAGGTGTTTGATAATTAGCAACCTTAAAATAGGATATGGATTGCTGATACTCTCTCTTCATAGCAGTTAAGAAAAGTTTTTTTATTTCTTGTTGTTGCTTGGCATATTGTGGATCGCCAATTAAACTTTTGGTTTCCATAGGATCTTTTGAATAATCAAACATCTCTGACGCTATTGAATATTTCTGATCATACGGAATATTTGTTCTATAACTATCTTTCATCCACTCTGTATATCTATAATTTTTCGTACGAATAGAATATCCCATTATTGTTGCACCTTGACGTGGGTATTGACTGAAGGCATATTCTCTTAATGGAGATGCCGGGCGATCAATTGCAGGTACCAAACTTATTCCGTCTAAATATTTTGGAATTGGTAAACCACTTAATTCGCAAAGAGTTGGGAAAACATCTGTAAATTCACTAATCCCTATTGGTTTAATCCCAGCTTTCTTTCCGGGAATACGCATCATCATTAAGGTGTGGGTTGCTTGTTCTAAGTTAGAATGTTTGTTCCACAGCCCATGATCACCAAGGTGGTAACCATGATCTCCCCATAAAACAATAATGGTGTTTTCTCTAATTCCTAAGCGATCTATCTCATTTAGCACTTTTCCAATTTGCGCATCTAAGTAGGCAACGGATGCATAGTAGCCATGAATTAATTCTTTTTGCTTGTCAGCCGATAAATGATTGGTCTCCTCATCAGAATAACTATCAAAAGCTGGAATGTCTGAATAATTTTTTAACTCGCCAGAGCTATGATAAGCAATATCTGGACTGTTTTTTGCTTTTTCTTGAAAAGGTGCAATCTTAAACTGCTCTCTCTTAAATAAATCCCAATATTTTTTTGGTGCAACAAAAGGTAAGTGTGGTTTTCTAAAACCTACTGCCAAAAAGAATGGCTTTGCATTATTGGATAAACTATCCAATAAGGAAACTGCCATGCCTGTTATTTTTCCATCTACATAAAAATCATCAGCAACATCTGCAGATTCAACGGCTTTTCCTCTTCCTTTTTCATTTGCTACAAAGGGTAATGCGTAAACGGGAGCTTTAGCATCACGGTATGGAATGTTCCATGATGGGCCGTCATGACCAGCTCCAGCACTTTCTACGTGAAATATTTTACCCATAGCTGCTGTATTGTAGCCCATATTTTTAAAATATTGAGGTAACGAAGTAACATTTGGATTAACCTGTCTATAGTTGGTTACCAAATCCCATACTTTTGTTCTATCTGGTCTTAAACCAGTTAAAATACTGGCTCTAGATGCAGCACAAATTGCTTGCTGACAATATGTGTTTTCAAATACAATACCTTCTTTTGCTAATCTATCTAAAGCAGGTGTTATACCATTTTTATCACCATAAGCATTAATCAAAGGCTTCAAATCATCAACAGCTATAAAAAGAATATTAAGTTTTTTATCAATATTTTTTACCTGATTTTGTTTTAAGCTTTGTGGTGTGATGTTGCTTGTTAGTGAAGAGCAAAAAGTAAAAAGGCAAATAATTATACCAATAAAGAACGTACCTAAAAGGTTTCTTAGTTTGAAGTTCATAATCTAAATTTAAATGTAAGGTGGTTTTAAAAATTGTATAAATGTATTTCAAAAACCAATAGACAAATGCATCCTATTTTAAATAAAAAGAGGAAAATCTTGAAAGGGAATTAATAGAATAATAATTTTATTAGTTTTTAAAACTGTTTTTGTTAAATAAACAAACTTAATTATTTTACGTTGCTATAGATATTTTGAAGTTGAGTTGTCCAAAAATAAAAAGCAAGTTTTTTTTAAAAAAAAGATAATTTTATTAGATAAACTTATTGAAATTTAGGCTTTCTATTATAGGATAATAGAATATAAAAACTCAAATAAAACTTAGTTAACTATCCGTATTTACTATAAAACTGCTGTAAATAAATTGATTATAAAAATCATGCAATCAATTTATTTGGACAAATTTAGATGGTGAATAACCAAATTGCTTACGAAATTCTTTTCCAAAATATTTAGGATCATTAAAACCAACTTGATAGGCTATTTCAGAAACATTTCCACCGTTTTGTTGCATCAATTGTAAAGCTCTTTTTAATCTTACAGATTTAATAAAATTATTTACAGTTAAACCTGTTAAGGCAAATATCTTCTTATAAAATACTGGAGTACTCATCCCTATTTCTGAAGCAAAAAGGTTAACATTAAAATTAGGGTTATTAATGTTTTGTTCTAAGAGTAATACTACCTTATTTAAAAATTCTTCATCAGTTGATTCTATTTTGGTTAAAGTAGGTTCTACCGTAAAATATTGAGAAAATTTATCTCGCATATTTTTTTGTAAACTAAGTAAATTTTGAAGTGTTAGTTCTAATTTCTTAAGGCTAACTGGTTTTGTAAGGTAAACATCGGCACCAGTTTTTAACCCTTTGAGTTCAAAAAGATCTCCTGTTATTGCGGTTAGTAAGATTACAGGTATATGCCTTGTTCTAATATCAGTCTTTAAAATATTGCATAACTCAAATCCATCCATTATGGGCATCATTATATCACTAACAATTATATCAGGAATTTTATCTAGTGCAATTTGTAATGCTTCACTACCGTTAAACGCTGTTATGGTTTGAAATGAATTTTTAAGTGCCGAGACTAAAAATTCCATAACTTCTTCATTATCTTCTACAATTAAAATTAAAGGGAGATAACTATTTATTGATTTATTTATCGTTCCTAAATCATAATCAATTGCGGCATGTACATCTTTTTCGTTATAATGGTTAGAATCCTTTTGTAAGCCTAGAAAATTATTTATACCATCTTTTTTAAAATGATTGTAACCAGATTTTAGTTTTAAACAAAAGGTGGTAAACAAAGGATTATTTTCTAGATATAAGTCACCATGATGTAACCTCGCTATATTTCTAGATAATGTTAACCCAATACCTGAGCCTGTATTTCTTTGTTGTTGTTGTTGTTGTTTTGGTGCTTGATAAAAAGTAGAAAATAATTTCTGTCTAACATCTTCAGGAATACTTTGTCCATTATCACTTACTATTATTAAAATTTCACCTTCGTTTTTAGTAATATTTACACTAACCAAACCATTTTCTTCTGGTGCAAATTTAACGGCATTAGATAGTAAATTAAAAATTATCTTTTCTAATTGCTCAATATCTCCGAATACATTTATTAATGATGATTGATTTAAAAAAACATAATTCAGATTTTTTTGTGCTGCAATATGTTTAAAAGACAAGAAAATTTCTTTTATAAACGGTACAATGTCTATTTCAGTTATGTTAAGCTTCATTTTACCACTTTCTATTTTTCTAAAATCCATTAATTCATTTACTAATCTCATTAGTCTTTTTGCGCTTTTATCAACTGTTATCAACTGTTTATTTAACGATAAATTAGTTTGGGTTTCTTGCAATAACTTTTCTAATGGGCCTAATATTAAGGTTAAAGGCGTTCTAATTTCATGAGAAACATTTGTGAAAAAATCGAGTTTTAGCTGATTTACCTCTTGCTCTTTCTTTAATAATGCTCTTATGAATATAAACCTTAAAACAAAGTATAAGGAACCAGCAAATAACACAAAATAGAATATATAAGCATACCAAGTATTCCAAAAAGGTGGTGTGATGCGAATTTTTAATTCTGCAATTTTTGTACTCCAAACTCCATCATTATTAGCTCCCTTCACTAATAAAGTATAGGTTCCATCTGGCACATTTGTAAATGTAGCTATAGGTCGGTCTACATAATTCCAATTTTCCTCAAAGCCTTGCAATTTATAAGCGTATTTATTTTTTATTGATTTAACAAAATTTAAGGTAGCGAAATCAATACTAAATAGATTTTGCTGATAGGAAAAAACAAGTTCATCTATTTCATTAAGCGATTTTGATAATAAACGTGTATCATCGTTTATATTTATCTCTTTATTGGAAACTCGCAAATGCGTAAAAACAATTTTAGGAGCAATTCTATTCTCGATAATATCTTTTGGCTTAAAAGTTACCAACCCATTATATCCACCAAAAAATAAATTTCCCTTGCTATCTAATAGAGATGAGTGATAATTAAATATGTTACTGGGCAAACCATCATTAATATTATAGATACTAAATTTATTATCATACATTCTTGCCAAACCTTTATCAGTACTAATCCATAGATTTTGATCACTATCTTCTAAAATAGATGCAATATTATTAGATGGTAAGCCATTATTTATGGTAAAAAATTTAAGTGAATTATTTCTAAGATTATAGCTCGCAATACCTTCATTATTACTACCAAACCAAATTATACCATCTTTAGATTGATTGATACAATTGATGTTATTTAAAAATGGAATATTTAATGATTTTAAACTTTTAAACCTAATCGACCCATCTTTTAAATAAAATAAACCATTATCGGTTGCCACCCACAAGGTTTTATTTTGATCTTGAAATAAATAAGAAATATTATCTGGATCAAATTTAAACTCAGATTTACTATTTTGAAGAGCTTTAAATTGATTCGTTTTTGGCATAAAAAGAAATAAACCATTTCCTCTAGTAGCTACCCATATTCTATTTTTATTATCAATGGTAAGATAAATAGCCCTGTTAACTTCTTGAAGATTGTCTTTATTTAATTTATAATTCTTGATTTTTTTGGATTTTAAATCATAAAAATCTACTCCTCCATTATAAGTTACAATCCATAGATTTTGGTTTTGATCTATAGCTATTGACTTAATCAGATTAGAACTGATAGAATTTTTATCGCTTTTAAGATTTGTGAATTGTCCAGTTTTCCTATTGTAAAAATCTAAACCATCACCTCCAGTACCTATCCATAGGTTATGGTTTTGATCTTCTACAATGGAGTTAATATTATTACTACTTAAAGAATTTTTATAAATATTTTGCCTGTAAATGGTAAAAGACATCGCATTTGGGTGATAAACGTTTATTCCCCCAAAATAGGTGCCTACCCAAATAGACCCATCTCTATCCTGAAATAAACTATAAATAGAGTTTTGATTTAGACTGGTTGGACCCTCTGGATTATGAATATTATTGGTAAATTGATGATTTACCGGGTTATAAATACCTATTCCATTTAAGGTTGCAATCCATAATAAGCCATCATTAGCAATAAGTATTTTTCTGATATTATTACTGCTAAATCTATTGTCTTTATTAATACTGTTTATGTGTGTAAAACTATTGTTTGCCCTATCATATAAATCTAAGCCTTTGAAGTGATGTCCCAACCAAATGTTATGATTAAGGTCTTCAACAATTGATGTAATATCATTAGAAATTGGTGTTTTTGGATTATTAGAATCATGAAAATAAGTAATAAACTTATATTTCCGTTTGCTAAAATTTAAAGTTGCTAATCCGATTTTAGTTCCTACCCAAAGTACATTTTTACTGTCTTGATAAATTGTATTTATAGCTGCGTTTACCAACCCTACTCCTAGTGAACCTTTGCAAAAAAATCTTTCGAAATTTCCATTTCCAATAAGTTTATTTAACCCATTTTCTGTCCCTATCCAAATATTGCCTTCACGATCTTCATAAATAGACCTGACAGTATTATTACTAAGGCTTTTTTTATTTTTTGGATCATTCTGAAAACGGATAAAACACTTGGTTTCTGAAACATACTTATTCAGACCATTTTGCGTACCCACCCATAAATTACCTTTCGTATCCGTTAATAATGAACTGATGATTTGACTACTACTTAAAGAATTGGGGTCGTTTTCAAGATGTCTGAAAACTTCAAATTGTTGAGAATCATAGCGATTTAGACCATCTTTAGTACCAAACCACATAAAGCCCATACTATCTTGAGCAATAGAAAGCACATTACTTTGTGACAACCCAGCTTCTATAGTTAATTTATCAAATGCTATTTTACTACCTTGGGAATACAAATTAGCCCAAAAGAATAAATGTAAAACACTAATAAGTATTATTTTAAAATAATATTTAGCTATTCTCAAGATTAAACTTTTTTGTTTGAAAATGAAATTGGTTCGCTAAACTAATAAAATCATGAACCATTTACCAAAAAAATTAAATATTAGTTAAGCATATTTTGGTTGTAGTAATTACCGCATTTTTAAATTTTAATTAACCTAAACTTTATTTTGCCTTTATTAAGCCCTATCTTGAATTTAAAATCATAAAACGTTAAATAAATATCTTCTAGGAAATCGCAATAAACGTTATAGCACTTTATGGGTAGGTAAAATAAATTTGATTGTAAGCTTTTAGAAATTGGCTTTTGATTGTTTCAAAACACGGTTAAAAATTAAAATTAGTATAGACTAATTAAGAAAGTTACTCCTTTAAAAATTTAAGTGATTGGCCAATACTAGTCCTAATATAATATATTCCTTTTGGAAGATGTTGAACATTAATATTTTGATCGCCCTTTCCAATTCGTTCTAAGATTTTTTGTCCTGCGGTGTTTATAAAAGTGTAGGTTATTTCATCATTTCTTTTGTTGATAATTTGAACAGCATCTATTATTATGTTTTCTTTGAGCGATAAATACATTTTATTTTGTGTAGTTTTATCTATACTTAAAGAAGTTGTAATAGCTAATCGTTCATCCAACTGAGCTTTAAATAAACTTGGTATTGAACTTATTGCAATACCGTTTGATTCTTTGAAACCTAAGGGCTCAGTAGTCATATCGCCAATATTAGTTATAGTGCCTACAAAACCAATAGCCCAATTTACATGATCACCAGGTGGATCATGTAAAACCATTCTGGTTCCTTTACAATTCCAAAACATAATTTGGCCACCAGCCCAACCATGTCCAGTACCAGAAATAGTTCTGTTTTGAACATCAATTCTTCCATCTCCAATTATTTGATCATACAAAATGCCAGTTGCCCAACGATGATGCGGACCAATATCATTTAGTTGCTGTGTTGCTGTGCAATTATAAAAAACATTTGGCCCTGCTGTTCGGCTTCCATTAACATAATCATGTCTACCACTTCTTGTCACACAATTTTGCACTAAACTTCTTTGTCCATCTACGTTAAAAGAATATCTTTTACCACCATCCACATTAGATTTTGCATCATACATTTTACATCCATCTATGGTGATAAAACTAGCTTTAGAATTAATATGAACAGCAGAATATCCAAAAAAATAAACCTCTAAATTTTTTGCCCAAGCGTTTTTTATATTCTCAAATCCAACGGCTTCCCAACCATGGTTTTCATCAGTTTCAGATTCATAAATTGAAGAAATTCGCATGTTTTCAATACCACATTTTTCTATCCTAAAATCATTAAATTTTATTAATTCGGCTGTGGCGTAAGTTGCATCTATCATATCCATAACAGGTGCATCAAAAAAAATGGCATTACCATTAATTGCTATAATTTTTCTTTCGTAATACATATCATAGGCAGATGGCACCCAGTTTACAGTAGCCGCATTAGCCCCTGGCAAAGTACTCAATTTATCCATTCTCAATAAATTAATCCACGCTTGATTTGGAATTCGGCGTAAAAAAACAGCATCATTAACCGCAAAAGTATGATCAGACAAAACATCAACATGTTTTGCTCCAACTGGAACATAGGCATTCGTTATTGCCTTGGTAGATGATGATATAATACTTGTTGTAGTTAAACCTTCAAAATTAAATAAAATGTGCTTTGAGGGTTTAGTAGCTATAAACTTTGTTCCATTATCATCGGTCCCTTCGCCTCTTAAAACAATACCACTAACAAAAATATTGATGGTATTACTTATTTGATAAATTCCTTTTTTAAATAAAATAGCGCCTCTGAAACCGTTTGCATCCGGTATTAATTTAGCCACATCATCTATAGCATTTTGCACATTGGCCAAATTATCGCCAGGAACCGCCAAAACCGTTTTTACAACAGATATAAAGGGAATTGGTGTTTCACTATTTCTAAAACCTACTCCGCTAAAATCGGGTATCTTGTTCCCTTTAGCATCAGCAGTGTAAACAAGTTTACCATCCATTCCTAAAGATATTAATGATGAAGTTTGCCCACTAACTTTCATAAAAATGAAAATAATAGTGACAGTTAAGCAGAAATTTTTTTTCATTTAGTCTTCTAGTATTTTAATTTAGGTCATTAATATTTTATATTGTAATATAAAAAAAATGGTAGATCAGAAAAACCAACCTACCAATTTTTAGATAGTTAAAAATAAAAAATTGTTAATTTATTTTATAAATTTCTTTTTCAATAGTTGATATCCGTTATTGTAAGTAGCTATAAAAGTACCTTTTTCCGAATTTGATAAACTAATTGATAAATTATTATTCCCTTTCGTTATAGATAATTCTCTTTCAAAAACTTTTTGGCCATTAATACTATAAATAATTAATTTGCCCACAGAAGCTCGTTCTGTAGAAATATCAATAATTACATCAGTTGTGTTTGGTAAAGCATAAACTTGCATAGTGCCATTGCTAAAACCAATATTAACCGAAACAGGTTTTGATAAAGTAGTTTTACCATTAAAATCTACTTGACTTAAACGGTAATAATTAACACCCAACGCTGGGCTTTTATCTGTAAAAAAATAGTTTAAAGAAACACTGCTGTTACCTGCTCCCATTACCTTGCCCATATTAGAAAAAGTAATACCATCTGTAGACCTTTGCACATCAAAATGACTGTTGTTTTGTTCTGATGCCGTATTCCATTTTAACTGAACCCCAACTGTCTGCTTTTGAGCTGTGAAAGAAATTAATGAAACCGGTAGTGTAGCTGTTTTACCAATTAAATAGGGCGCAAAAGTAGAAACATTAGTAATTACTACGGTATTATTTGCATTGTTTCCGGTACCAGTGAAAGAACCAAAAGAACCGTTGTATTGAGTTGCCCCAACTTGACTATCTGTAAAGCCACTAAAACTACCACCTTCTAAACCTGCTTGCCAACCTAAAGTGACATCGCAATTTCCTGAACCCGCGGTACGATTAATATTATAAATAGCATCAACTATCTCTGATTTATCAGCTATAGCGGTTCCATTTGGGGTAGCATCTGTTGTGGCTCCCTGAAAAACATTGATAGAAAAGTCTGAGGCTGATGCTGGGTTTAATGTGATTGGCAAATAGTTAGTTGCAGAACCTACTGGAATTAATTTACTAGCGGCTAAAGCAACAAGTTTTAAAACCCCTACTGTCCCTGTGTTTGCATCTGTAACGATGTAAGAACTTACACCAGTGTTTGCAAATGATGAAGTAGACGACAAGGTTAAAGTATCACTTGGCCTTACAGTTAACTTTGCGGTATTTAGCGTTAGTGCACCAGTAATAGTTGCATCTCTATTGGTTGTTGCGACTGCATTAAAAGTTGCATTACCAATATCGTTGGTAGAAAAAGTAGGAAATGGTGCTGTAGTTGCCGCTTGTATGATTAAGTTGGTGCCTGCACCAAAAGCTTTACTTCCAGATGCAGTAATACTGCCATCAGGCCCGGCAATATTAGAAGTTGCTAAAGTAGCCGCATCGCCTATTACATCAATAGCGATACCAGCAACTGTTGCAAAATTAGAAATAGTAATGGATGAGTTCAACGAACTTGTCCCAACAATGTAACTGTTAGCTGGAACACCTGTGCCAGTTACCAATAATCCTACAACTGGACTTAATGCGGTATAGTCTGCATTAGTATCACCACCTGCACCTATAATTATACTATTAGAATTAGCTGTGATTGTAGCATTTACGTTAGTAACGTTAGAGGCAGTCCTGAAATTAATATTTCCAGTACCCGAGATTGTGTTAGTGGTAAAATTTAATCGTCCAATTACACTAGAAGTACCTGATCCATTAATCTCTAACGATCTAGACAATGTTACGTTTGCATCCTTTGCTACACTAAAAGCCCCTAAAGATATTATACCTGAACCTGCAATACTTTGAGGAGTGGCACCAACCATAATGAGTTGAGACGATGTTGGCGTACCTTCTACTCCTAAAGTACCATTAACCAATAAATCACCTGCCACAGAGTTTCCTGCCGTTGTTCTTAGATTAAGATTAGCCCCGGTTTCTATTGTAAGATTATTTACCTTAATGAAATCTTCAGCAAGTGTGTTTAAATTTAGAGTTACGCCTGTTTTGATAATTAAATTGCCAAATACCCTGTTTTTAAAAGTCCCTAAGACTGTTGGTGCAACATTAATATTTGTAATGCTGCCTGAACTTAATTTTACAACATTAGAAGAACCAGAACTCCCAAACGGACTTGAACCTCCATTATAGTTTAAGATAGCGCCATCATTAAAAACTACTGTATTTTCTAACCCATTATTGCTAACAGTGTTGAACGGGTTAGAACTTGATGAATTTACGTTCGCTGATGTTCCTGAATCAAAGACTAGACTTCCTACACCTCTAGTAGTAATTCTACTAGTAGCATCGCCTGTAATAAACATTTGCCCCCCATTTTTAACCGACCCTGTACTGCCTGCATTCAAATCGACTGTATAATTAGACCCTGATGTTGGGCTTGCAATCCTGAAAATGGCATTATCTATTTCTAAACCAACACCTGAAGCTGGGGCAAGATTTAAAGTCCCTGATCCACTACCTCCTCTCGTAAAAGTGACATCTGAATTGTTTCTGATCACTAATTTTCCTATAGTTGCGGTGGTAATAGAAAAAGTTACTGGAGATGGGGTACCGTCAAAAATTAATATATCGTTTGTAGCAGCAGTTCTAGAAATAGGTGTGCCATTCAGAGTGGTACTCCAATTGGTTGAGTTGGTACCTGTTATGGAGGTTATTGTTCCTCCACCTCCTACCCAGAAGTAAGTAGTTTGCGCAAAGCCAAAATTGACCACCACAAAAAGCATTAATGTTAGTAAAAGTTTTTTCATTTTATTGGTTTAATTAGTTAGTTTTTAATTTTTTATTACGTTGTGGACTAAAGAACTTAGTACTATTTATTGATGTTTTTTAATTTTAGTAAAATAAATTTTAATTGGTTTACTCTCATAATTTAGAATTTTAATTGTGTATGTAAATTTAGGTGGTAAATTAGAAAGAGCTTGGGTAATTTTTTAAATGAAAAGAGTAAAATTTTAAATAAAACAATAATTAAATGCTTTAATTGATGTCCGTTTTAAATTATCATATTTTAAATAAACTCAATTAATTATATTAATACTAGCCACACTTTGAATTTAAGGTAAATTGTTAAGCCAACATTTATTTATTACTTCAAAAGAGTTAATACTTTAATTCATCACCTTATTAAGTTTTAGTTATTTAAAAAAAATATAGGCTTACGCAAAATTAACATGTAGAAAGCTAAGCTTAATACTTTAAAATGAAGACAAAATACCTGGTTAACCAAAAAAAATTGTTAAAATATAGAAATGATGTGTTTTTGAAATTTAGAACAAGAATTTTATAAAATCAAATCATGAAAAAAAACTTGGGATTTTTATTTTCCGTTAAAACTCTTATCGTCAATTAGTCAGAATTGTTTATAAAAATAAAATAATTCACTTTATAATTAAGATAATACCCCTTACCTTTTTTATTTAAATCTATGTTTATGAAACCAAAAATATAGCAGTTATGAAGTCTATTAAATAATAGTTTTAACTTCAGTGCTGTTTTCGAAATCATACTTAATTCAAAATAAACTAGCATTAAATGATAAAGAAAATAATCAAATGTTCGCTAATTACAATACTTATTTCAGTTCTAAATCAATCATTTGCACAAGAAATAAAAAAAATGAATGTTCTTTTTATTGCTGTAGACGATTTAAAACCAATATTAGGTTGTTATGGAAATAAAATGATAAAAACACCCAACATAGACCGAATAGCAAAAAACGGAACTGTTTTTTTATCTAATTACTGCCAGCAAGCGGTTTGTGGGCCTACTAGAGCTAGTGTAATGACAGGTAAACGTCCTGATTACACCAAGGTTTGGGATTTAAAAACCAAAATGAGAGATGTAAACCCAGATATTGTGAGCATTCCACAATATTTTGCAAGTCAGGGGTATTCTTCACAAGGAATTGGTAAAGTTTATGATCCTCGTTGTGTAGATGATCAAATAGATGAACCATCGTGGACGGTTCCTTACTACAAAACAAATAAAAAATATTACTCATCATTGACCGGTCTTCCTGCTAATGGGCAGTATCAAAATGCAATCACTAAAAAACTGATTGAAAATAATGCGGAAAACACAGCCTTTAATGCTAACGGAATAGATAGGGGAAAAATTAATATAAAACCAACAATTGAAAGTGAAAACCTTCCTGACAATGCTTATACTGATGGTGCAAATGCATTGCAGGCAAAAGATATATTAATTAATCTTAGTAAAAAAGAAGAACCTTTCTTTTTTGCATTAGGATTTGTGAAACCGCATTTACCATTTGTTGCTCCTAAAAAATATTGGGATTTATATAATAGAAACCAAATGCCGCTTGCATCCTATCAACAAAAATCTAAAAACGGAGTAGATCTAGCCTATCATAATGCAAGCGAGTTACAAGCCTATACAGATATTCCAAGTTTAACTTCCTTCACAGATCAAAGAGAAGGTTTAACCCTGTCTGTAGAAAAGCAAAGAGAATTAATACATGGCTATCATGCAGCAGTATCATATACAGATGCTCAAATTGGTAAAGTTTTAAATACTTTAGATTCTCTGGGTTTAACAGATAATACCATTATTGTACTGTGGGGAGATCATGGCTGGCATTTAGGAGATCATAATTTATGGTGTAAGCATACTAATTTTGAACAAGCAACGCATGCCCCTTTAATTATTTCAGCTCCAAATATTGCTCCATCAAAAGTAGATTCTCCTACAGAATTTATAGATATTTTTCCAACACTTTGTGAATTAGCAAACTTAAACACCCCCAATTATTTAGACGGAGAAAGTTTAGTGAAATTAATGAAAAACCCATCTGAAAAGGGAAAAAAGTTTGCCGTAAGCCAATACCCACGCAGTCAAACCGGTATAGAAAACGGTCGGTTGGGTTATGCAGAAGGGAAATATATGGGGTATTCTATCAGGAATGACCGTTATAGATATACCATCTGGATGAAAGACAATTTCCGTAGCTTCCAAGCATTTGATGAAAATTTACTAATAGGGACTGAATTATACGACTATAAGAAAGATCCAAATGAAACAATAAACGTTGCAGACGAGAAAGAATATAGAGCAACTAGAAAAAAACTCAATCAAGATATGTTGCAATTTCTTGATGCTGAATATCAGAAAAGCAAAGAAAAATAGATTTGTCTTAAGCAAGTGTTTTTGGAGATTAACTAAAGAAATATAGAATAGGGTGGTCAAGCAATTAGAAAAAAAATGATAGAATATTCATCAAAATTCAATTATCAACTCAATCCGAATACTCCTTTAAAGAAATGGAATTTATTAGTAGTGATTACTTTTCTTATTTCGCTTCAGGTTGATGCTTCAACATATACTGTGAGTTCAATATCAGCTTTACAAAGTAGGATTAATAATGCGTCAACAATACCTGGAGATGTAATTACATTGGCAGATGCAACCTATACTGGAAATTTTACGATCAATAAATCTGGCATTACCATTAAAGCGGCAACTAATGGAGGAGTGATATTAAATGGGAGCTCTAGAGTCACTATGGAATGTAGCAATTCAACCCTAAGTGGGTTTCAATTTATAAATGGGAATGTAGGATCCGGCAATGTTGTGGAAGTTACTGGTAACGTAAATAAAATAATCCAGTGCAATTTTTTTAATATCGAAGCACAGAATTATATAAAAATTAAATCTGGGAGCGCAAATAATGAAATTACCAATTGCAATATAGAAGGCAAACCAGGCACTATAAACGCTGGACCAACTATTCAAATAAACACTTCGCCTACGATAATTAGTTATACCAAAATTCGCTATTGTACTTTTATGAATGCTTATGGTTTAGGCGGAGATTTTGGTAATGAACCCATTCGTATTGGGTTAGGCGCAGAGCAAAATAATATTAGTTCTACGGTTGTAGAGTATTGTTATTTTGAAAATCTTGGACTTGGGGATAGTGAAACAATTTCTGTAAAAAGTACAGGCAACGTGATACGTTATAATACTTTTAATAACAATCCGAGGGGACAATTGGTATTCCGAAGTGGAAGCAATGGCACTGCTTATGGTAATTTTTTTATTAATTCGGGTGGTATTCGCATTAAAGAAGGGCAAAATCACATGATTTATAATAATTATTTTGAGGGAGCAGGTGATGCAAATTCATTAGAAATTATGAATTACATAGACAATCCTGTTGCTTCTGTTTATGTGTACCACAATACTTTTTATAACCCCGGAAAAATCACAATGGGAGGAGCTGGTCTTTATCCGCCTACCAATGTTAGGTTCGTGAACAATATTTTGTTCAAATCAATATCTGGGTCAATCTTAACTGATTTAAATTCTAATGTGTCATACACAAATAATATATTTTTTGGTGGCACTTCTTTAGGCAGAACTTTCACAGCGGCAGAGTTCTCCAATAGCAATCCCTTGCTAATTTTAAATACGAGTAACTATTATAGTTTATCGTCCACCAGTCCCGCTATAAATAACGCCAATGGTACGTATACAAATATTGTTGATAATGTGAATGTAGACGATGACCCTAATTTACTACTAGACATTGATAGGCAAGCAAGGCCTGCAGATAAGACACAAAAAGATGTGGGTGCTAATGAATTTACGACCGGTATAATTACCAATAAACCACTCACTAGGGATGATGCAGGGCCAAGTTATTTAAGTTCTGTTTTACCTGTAAAACTTAGCTCATTTAATGTCTATTTAGAAAACCAAAAACAAGTAAAATTAGTTTGGACAACCTTATCAGAAACCAATAACAATTATTTTACCCTATCAAAAAGCACCGATGGCAAAACCTTTATCCCATTAACAAACGTACCTTCTAAAGGCAATGGAGCCACGTATAAAATTGAAGATTTTGAACCATTTGCAGGTATAAATTATTATAAATTAAGTCAAACCGATTTGGATGGTAAAACCGAAGAATTAGGTATTAAAACCGTCAAAGTAGCAAATTTTAATCAAGAAAGCTTACTGGTTTATCCAAACCCTATAACAAATGGCATTATCAACATTAAAAACCAAAGCTTGAATGGTTTACAAGATTTAACCATTTTTGATTTAGTTGGGAAGAAAGTACTTAGCGATAATATAAATTTTATAAATAATAGTGCTTCTTATCAAATGAACCAAATATTAGTAAAAGGTATTTATATTATAAATGTGGGTGTAAAAAAAATAAAAACTCAAATTATTATTGAATAAAAAAAAATTTATTGCATATTTTAAATAAAGTCCATTATTTATTTAAAAAATAATGTTTATCAATTCCAAAAAAGAAATTAAAAGAAAATGATTAAAAGTAAAAGGGTGCAGTTCTAAGAAAATCAGGTGCTTTTTCAATACCGACGATAAACTCAAGATAGGCCTTTTAATCTATTTAGTTTATTTGGTTTTTTTTAGGGCAACCTAGTAGTAAGCTTGAAGATTTGTAAAATAGGACCTTCAAAAAACAAACAAACAAACAAACAAACAAACAAACTGGGTTCATCAATTTGAACCTGAAGATATATAAGGACTACGAAATAAACTAGGAAGAGGCAAAACGCATCTTTTAACCCACGAGAATAAGGATAGAGTGAAAGAATTACTATCAAATGAGTTTCCAAAAGAGTTTGGTTATAAGTCAAGCGCATGAACAATACTTATATTTATCGACTAGATGATAAGACTCGTAGATGTCTGCTACCCTAAGGCTTAAATATATAAAATCAATAGCGTCCTAAACGATTAAAAAAGGAGAAAGGAAAGTTTTAACTCATCGTTACCTTTGAGGTGCACAAAAACAGCCCTTTCTCCATGGTAAATATAACGTTATTCTCTCAGATCATTTCCAGAC
>Ga0209702_10000211_pt1 | contig 118374 bp, 72 predicted proteins | sample FRY01_FD_187210 | JGI IMG/M metagenome (GOLD analysis project Ga0209702, IMG submission 187210) | Freshwater microbial communities from Lake Fryxell liftoff mats and glacier meltwater in Antarctica - FRY-01 (SPAdes) (version 2) | ecosystem: Environmental > Aquatic > Freshwater > Ice > Glacier...
AGGTGGTGCTGTGCAGCATCCACCGAACAATCCGGGCCACCGCCAACATCCATAGCCTCCCCGCCAAGGGCCAAGCCCACCTCGCCTAACTCCGCAAATCGCCAAATGACTTTTTGCGGTGGCGTCTTTTCAGCGGAGCGGCGGAAGCTGACGGTGTAGTCAGGCATGACTCTTGAGGCGCTTTTTGACTTCAGCCAGAGGGATCAGCGGCTCGTCTTTGCGGCGGGCGATCACGGCAAGATCGTGCAGGTCTTCCAGTAGCTGTTCATACTCCGCGATGGGCAGGATCACCGCCGAAGCCACGCCGTTACGCACGATGTATTGCGCCTTGGGATTCAGGGTTTTCGTCATGACGTGATAATAATCTTCTTTCCAGGCGTCCAGCAACCCCAGATTCAGCCGCTACGCCAGTCCGCCACGATCACTCGTCAGCGTGGCATCGCCATACTTGGCACGGGTGGTTGGCGTGTAGTCCAGCGGTGTCCAGGCGGCGTTGGCGGCAGAGGAGGCGACGACGGCCTCGATGAAGGCCATGCCGGCGACGCCTTCCTCAATGGTCGGGTAGTCCATGTCGAGCGGGTTCGGCGCGGTGCCGGCGTTGACGGCGCGGATGTGGTTGGCGAAGTTTTTGTAGATGTTCGCGAAGCCTTCCAGGTAGCCTTCGGGATGGCCGGCGGGGGTGCGGGAACAGGCGGCGGCAGCGCTGCCGAGGTAGCCCATGCTGGTACGGTAGATCTGCTTCGGCTGGTCGAGCGAGGTGACGATCAGCGTGTTCGGATCGAGCTGGGACCACTCGATGCCGCCTTTTTCGCCATAGACGCGGAGGCTGAGGTTGTTTTCGCAGCCGACGCTGATCTGGCTGGAGTGCAGCACGCCCTTGGCACCGTTGGTGAAGCGCAGCAGCACGTTGCCATCGTCCTCAAGACGGCGGCCTTCTTTGCCGAGGAAGATGGTGAGGTCGGCGGCGAGTTCCTTGATGTGCAAGCCGGTGACGTATTCGGCGAGGTTGATGGCGTGCGTGCCGATGTCACCCATGCAACCAGCGGCACCGCAGATGGCGGGATCGACGCGCCAGGAAGCCTGTTTTTGACCGGTGTTTTCCAACATCGTGGCCAGCCAGCCCTGCGGGTACTCGACCACGACTTTGCGGATCTCGCCGAGTTTGCCTTCCTCAATCATCTGCCGTGCCTGACGCATGAGCGGGTAGCCGGTGTAGTTGTAGGTGACGCCGTAGAGTTTGCCGGATGCCTTCACGATGCCTACGAGTTCCTTCGCCTGCGCGAGATTGAAAGTCGCCGGTTTGTCGGAAAGGACGTGGAAGCCTGCCTCTAGCGCCGCTTTCGCCGCCGGGAAGTGCAGGTGGTTCGGCGTGACGATGGAGACGAAGTCCATGCGCTTGTCCGCAGGCAGCGCGGCCTCCGTCTTGAGCATTTCATCGAAGGTACCGTAGCAGCGTTCGGCAGGCAGGAAGAAGTCAGCGCCACTGGCCTTGGAACGTTCGGGATTGGAGGAAAAAGCGCCGCAAACGAGCTCGATCTGCTGATCAATGGAAGCTGCGATGCGATGAACGCCGCCGATGAAGGCGCCGCGTCCGCCGCCGATCATGCCATAACGAATTTTCCGGTTCATAAACAAAAAGTGGGGGGTGTGGGTTGAGCTGTGGAGGGACCGCGAGTGTGCGCAGAGGGCGCGGGCCGGTCAAGCACATCCACGCCTGGATCAGGGCACAAAAAACCCCGGAGAAGTGGGACCCAACGCGCTCGGGCTTCCTCTCCGGGGCTATGTCGTCGAAACATCGCAGGGCGATGCACATGGCGACAAATTCTAGGCGGCGAGCTGCGCGGGTTCGCCGTGCTTCATGCGGCTGCGGAATTCCGTGGGCGACTCGTCGGCGATGCGGCGGAAGCTGCGGTTGAAGTGGGACAGGCTCTGGAAGCCGACATCGTAGGCCACCTCGGTGATGCGGGCGGCGGGCTTCATCAGCATGCGCTTGGCTTTTTCCACGCGGGCGCGGCTGACGAAATCGGTGAAGGTGAGGCCGGTGGCGCGTTTGAACAGCTTGCAGAAGTGGAAGGGGCTGACGTTCACCGCGCTGGCGACGGCTTCGAGGGACATCGGCTCGGCTAGGTGCTGGTGGATGAACACCTTGGCATTGCGCACCGCTTCAGGCTCGTGCGTGGCGTTCGCAAACAGCATGCGATGGGCACTGTCGCCGAGCTGCATGGCAAACGATTGCAGAATGGCGATGGCGGCCTCGTAGCGTTCCGGCCGCATCACCGGCACCTGCTCGAACTGCACTTTGGCGCTGCGGATTTCGGTGGCGGAGCGGTCATCATCCAGCAGTGCCTTGGCGACGGGGGCAAAGGTATCCGCATTGGCGGGCTGGAGTCGCACGCCGCCGGTAAGCATGGTGGCGATGGTGTTTTTTCCCACGCGCACCGGTACCTGGGTCTGCACCACACCGGCGACTCCCGTGCGGGACACGAGCTGGTCGATCTGCTCGTCTTCCTTCACGGCCTGCAAGTTCAAGGGCAGCCGCGTGAGCGTGTGGAAGGCCTTTTGGTAGTGCTGAAAAAGCTCGCTCTCGGCCAGATTCTGGATGAAACGCTGACGGGCGGTGGTGTTGGATGTGCTGGTGTTCATGGCGCGTTGTGGTGTTGTTGACACCGCCAATCATGCCCTGCCGTGGTTGTTCCGATATTGTCAGCAGCTACGGTGCTTGCCCTCGTGAGACACCGCAATTTTGGCATAGTGGATTCCACTATGCACAGGGTGCCTGCAGCGGCCCGCTGGTCATTTCACCTCCGGAATTGGACGCGTGCCATCAGGCGCAGGCACGCCAGTGGGTGGATGTACGCCCGTGGGTGAGGAGAACGCTGGCGGCGGTGGTGGGATCCAGCACACCTGCCGCCAGGCAGCGTCACCGCCCTGGGACATGGTGGTTTCCAACAGCAGAGGACGCAGGGTGGGATTGGGCTCGCCACCTACTGGGGGCTGATTCCAGATGGTTGTCCACTGTTTGGAGCCGGGGTCGAACACGCGGCATTCAAACTCCTCCAGGCTGTCAAACAGCACGAGGCTGACTCCGGGCGTTTCATCCCAGGGTTTACGGCAGGAAAGGCGCAGCCGCAGGCCGCCGCCGGGTGTTGGCTCGGTGAAGAGCTTCACGGCGCATCCGGGTGTGCCATCAAAGGGCGAAGGCACATGGCGCAAATCCAGCGCGGAGACATAGCGGCCCTGCTCCTGCGTGGTGACGAGGCTGAGCGAGCCGGTGGCGGGCAGGCTGGCCACCTGCCGCGTGAACCAGGCGGCAAAGGCATGCCGGCGGCTGTCGCGCATCTGGGCGCGGCGCACGTCGTCGGCGAGCGTCAACGTACCCTGCGCGATGGTGTAAACCGCGCCGAGCACCAGCGAGACGATGAAGAGCACGATGACGACCTCCAGCAGCGTGAAGCCGCCGCGTAGTGCGCGAGTCTGGCTAGTGGGCATGCGCATGGCTCAGGTGCCGGGCAGGCGGAACAGCGGTGGATAAAACCAGGTTTCGGCGGTGGCCTGCTGCTTGAGGCTGCCCTCCAGCCATTCCGCCGTCACGCGCACCTCGAACAAATTTTGCAGCGGTTGGCCGTCCTGGTTGCGCAGCTCCAGCGGCACGCGTTTCACGGTGTAAACGACATCGCCTTCCTTGTATTCGGCCTGCTCGGGCGCATCCGGCAGCCGTGTGTGCTCGATGAGCAGCAGTTGCATGTGCTCCTGCACCTCCGCCTCCCGTCGTTGCAGCAGCGTGGTGCCGCCGAGCTGATGGATGACCTCCACCAGGGCGACGACCGCCAGGCTGAACACCATCAGCGCCAGCAGCGTCTCCAGTAGGGTGAAGCCGCGCGTGCTCACAGTTGCTCCTCCGTTTCCGCAAAGGCACCGGTGAGCGGGTCCAGCGTGGCGCTGATCCAGGCTGTGCCGGTCTGCCAGCGCAGGGTCAGCGGCTCGCACAAGCCGCCGGGCCGCAGGTACAGGCGCTGCCCCTCGGCGGGCACGAACTCATCCACGCCCACCCGCCGCACGCTCAGCCGTGCCTTGCGGGCCAGTTCCGCCAGATTCACCTGCTGCGGCTGGGCGGTGGCCACCGTGCGCGTCATCGCCTGCATGAGGGTGATCTCGGCCTCATTCGCCACCTGTCGCAGCTCGTGGTCTGCGGTGAGCTGTGCCACGGCCCCTGCGCCGACGGCGATGACGAGCGCCGCGATGAAGAGCACCACGATTATCTCCAGCAGCGTGAAGGCGGCGGCGTGTCGTTGCATGGGAGTTTACCAGTTGCCGATGTCGTCCTCGGTGTTTTCCAGGCCGTCAGGGCCGAGGGAAAACACGTCATAACCGCCCGCGTTGCGCTTGCCGGGATTGCGGTAGGTGATCTTGCGGGCCCAGGGGTCCATGAGGCCGTCCGGCTTCATGACCGCGCTCCAGCGGCGCGGTTTGGGCTCCCCGGTGGGCCGGGTGACCAGCGCCTCTAGGCCCTGTTCCTGCGTGGGGTACACCAAGTTGCTGATCTTGTAGGAGGTGAGCGCGACTTCGAGCGCCTTGATTTTGCCACTGGTGGTGACCTGCTGTGCGTTGCCCTCGATGCCCTGTACCATGACTGCCACGCTGCCGATGATGAGTGCGATGATGAGCAGCACGACCATCATTTCGAGGAGTGTGAAGGCCTTGTGACGTGGCGAATTGGCTTGGAGGTGTTTCATGCGAATGGAGGGATCAACGGTTGAGCTGGCTGAGGGTGGAGAAAACGATGTTCACCATCGTGTAAACCAGCCCGCCGACAAGCCCGGCCATGAGCAGCAGCAGGCAGGGCTGGATGAGCGCGGTGACGCGCTCAATCACACGGGTGAGCTGCGTGTCCATGCGGGCAGCGGCCTTGCCGAGCACCACGGCGAGCTGGCCGGTTTCCTCGCCGATGCGGATGACATCGATGGACTGGGAATCAAGGGCGCGGGTCTTTTTCATCGCGTGGCTGAGCGCGGAACCCTCCTGGACCATGGCCTCCGCCTGCACCAGCGCCGCTTTGAGATGCAGGTTGTTCACGGCGCGGCGCACCAGCTCCAGCGCGGGTAGCAGCGGTACGCCGCCACGCAGCAGGCTGCCGAGCGTCTCGAACATTTGCAGCTCAAACCGCGCGCGGGTGATGTCGCGGATGCCAGGACAGCCGATCATGAAGCGGTGCCACCAGGACAAAAACGCGGGAGTCTTGCGCAGCGCGAACAAGGCCATACCGAGGCAGGCGCTGGCGATCAAAATGGCCCACCAGTAGTTTTTGAGCACGTCGGAGAGAGCCAGGCTGGCGCGGATCATCCACGGCGGCTCCTTGCCGGTGCCGGTGAGGAGGGTGGCGAGCTTCGGCAGCAGATACGTTACCATGATCAGTGCCAGCGCCCCGCCGGAGACGATCAAAAACGCGGGATAGATCAACGCGCCGGTCACTTTGGCCTGGATCGTCTCCATCAGCCGCAGATGCCGCGCTTGGCGGTCCATGATCTCGTCCAAGGCACCGCTGTTCTCCCCGGCGGCGATCATGTTGCAGTACAATTCATCGAAGGACTCCGACACCTGGCGCAGCGCGTTGGAGAGCGGCACGCCGTCGCGCACCAGTTCACGCACCTGCTTGGCCAGCAGGCCCAGCTTGGAGGCGCTGCGGTTTTCCATGGCTTGCAAGGCCTGCTCCACCTGCAGGCCGGAGGCCAGCAAATCGCCCATGTCCTCGGTAAAGCGTATCACATCGGCCTTGGCGATGTGCAGCGTGGTCGGTGCGTCAGCCACGGCTTTTTTCTCGCGCTCCGCACCCTGCGCTTGGACGGTGCGGGCCTGCAGGCCGCGCCGTGCGAGCTGCCGCACCGCGTCACCACGGTCGGCGGCCTCAATGGAGCCGGTTTTGACCGCTCCATCCGCTGACAGGGCATGGAAGGCGAAAGCGGGCATCAGGCAAGCTCCTCACTGGTGACACGGGCGACTTCCTCAAGCGTGGTGATGCCTTCGAGCGCTTTTTGCAGGCCATACTCGCGCATGGGGACGAAGCCTTCCTTGCGCGCCTGCGCATGCAGATCCGCTTCGGCGGCGCGCTGGGACACCAATGCTTGCATGGCGGGTGACATGAGCGCGATTTCATACAAGGCGACGCGTCCCGCGTAGCCCGTGCCACGGCACTGCTGGCAGCCGCCCTTGGTGGCCCGCCACAGAGTTTTATCTTTCGCCTCGGGAAAGCCCAGGCGTGCCAGTTCGTCACGCTTGAACTTCGCGGAGGTCTTGCAGGCCGCGCACAGTACGCGCACCAGCCGCTGCGCCAGGAACGCTCGCACCGAGGAGCTAACGAGGAAGGGTTTCACGCCCATCTCAATCAAACGCGTGATGCCGGCGACGGCGTCATTCGTGTGCAGGGTCGAAAACACGAGATGGCCGGTCAGAGAGGCGCGCACGGCGATCTCCGCCGTCTCCAGGTCGCGAATTTCCCCTACCATGACCACGTTCGGATCACCACGCAGGATGCTGCGCAGGCCGCTGGCAAAGGTGAGGCCGATCTCGTTCTTCACCGGGATCTGCACGATGCCTGGCAGTTTGTTTTCCACCGGATCTTCGATGGTGACGATGCGGCGGTGAACGCTGTTGAGCTGGGAGAGGAAGGTATAGAGGGTGGTGGACTTGCCCGAGCCCGTCGGTCCGGTGACGAGCACGATGCCGTTCGGCTTGGTGAGGAGGCTCTCGATGGTCTGACGGTGCGCCTCGTTCAAACCGAGGCGGTCCAGGGTGAAGCGCTCCTGACCGAGCAGACGCAGGCTGATTGACTCGCCTTCGACGCTCGGGATGCAGGCCACGCGCACGTCGATGGACTGCCCGTCGGCCTTTAAATGGATGCGGCCGTCCTGCGGCAGGCGTTTTTCGGCGATGTCGAGCTTGCTCATCACCTTGATGCGCGCAATCACCGAGGCTTGGAGCTGCTTGATGTTCTCCGGCACGGGAATCTCATGCAAGAAGCCGTCAATGCGATAGCGGATGCGCAGGCTGTCCGGCTGCGGCTCCACATGGATGTCCGTGGCCTTCTGCGCCAGCGCCTCGCGGATGATCTGGTTCACAAATTTAACCACCGAGGCGTCCTCGTCCTCGCCGTCGATAACATTGGCTTCGTCACGCAGATGCAGGTCGTCCGCGCCCGCACCACGCGCGGCAATGAGGGCGTCAAACGTTTCCGCGCCCACGCCATAGAGCTGCTGCACGGCATTGAGCAGCTCGCCACGCGGCGTGAGGCACCACTCCACCGGCAGTTCCGACTGCCGCGCCACGGCCTGTCGCGCCATCAGGTCACAGGGGTCATGGCAGGCCAGCCTAAGTCGGGTCCGTGTGCCAGCCACCTCATCTAGGGCAAAACCCATCGGCAGCACCTGATGCCGCACGGCGAAACGCGCCGGGATCAGTCGCCTAAGCTCGGCGGTGTCGTCAGGGGCGGGCTGGGGCGTTTCCAGCCACTGCCAGCCCAGGTTTTCGGCCAGATGCTTGGTGAACGCCCGCTCATCCACCGCACCGCTTTCGATCAGCGCCAACACGGGTGAGATGCCACCTGCGGCGGCAATATTGAGCGCCGTCTGCACATCCGCCTCCGCCACACCTGCGGCCTGAGCGCTTGAATGAAGAATGGAAATCATGGCGGGGTGAAAACGCGTTGAGGCGAGGAGAGAACGGCAGCGAGGAGCTTCGTCAAGCGAATGGAAGATACAGGAGCGAGAGTTGACCGCACCCGCTATTTGCAGCAGTCCCACCACTCAGCGCAGATAAATGAAAATTCATCAACGGTCCGGCAGTGCGTTTATGCACGCCGCTATCATGACCCCAAGCCTGTCACGGCTCCATCGCCGCCAGATTTGCCCACGAACCATTTGAGCTTTAACCACTTCATGCCATGTCCCAAACACATTTCTCTTTGATGCGATCTGATACCCGCCAGCTTTGTGTTTCGGTAATGGAAGGGCGTCATTGGATTCTCCTGGTGCTACTGCTTCCGCTGCTAGTTCTGCGGCTGGAGGCGCAGCAGAAGGTGCTGGACCTGACCACGCTGGCCAATTACGCGAACCAGCCGATCCCCGCCTACATCACCAAAAACAACACGCCCGGCAACAACGCCATCACGAACGCCGGCGCGACGCTGGGCCGGGTGCTGTTTTATGACAAACGCCTGTCGCGCAACAGCACCATCTCATGCGCCTCCTGCCATCAGCAGAGTCATGCGTTTGGCGATGCCGCCACCGCTAGCACCGGTGTCAACGGCACCACCGGCCGCCACTCCATGCGCCTGATCAACGCCCGGTTCGCCACGGAAGTCCGCTTTTTCTGGGACGAACGCGCGACCAGCCTGGAGAACCAGACCACCCAGCCCGTTAGGGATCATGTGGAGATGGGATTCAGCGGCACGAACGGTGATCCCGCCTTTGCCGACCTCGTCACCCGGTTGTCCGCCATTGCTGAGTATCGCGTGCTCTTTGCCCTGATGTTTGGCGACGCGGCGATCACGGAGGCGCGGATTCAGAGCGCGCTGGGGCAATTTGTCCGCAGCATTCAGTCGTTCGACTCCCGCTACGACGCGGGCCGTGCCGTGGCGGGCGCTGACAACGTGGGCTTCACCAATTTCACCGCGCAGGAAAACGCCGGTAAGCAGCTTTTTCTGGCACCCCCGAATCAAGGTGGTGGCGGTTGTGCGGGGTGCCACCGTCCGCCGGAGTTCGACATTGATCCCAACAGCCGTAACAACGGCCTCACCACCAAGATTGGCGGCGGCACGGACCTGACCAACACGCGCTCTCCCAGCCTGCGGGACATGGCTTCCGCCACTGGAGTTCTCCATGGCGGCCTCATGCATGACGGTAGCTTCACCAGCCTAGCGCTGGTCGTTACGCATTATAACTCTATCCCGGGTGACAATGTCAATCTGGACCCACGCCTGCGCCGCCCCGGCGGCAACGTGCAGACGCTGAACTTGAACCCGCAGCAGCGCAGCGACCTATCCGCCTTCCTGCTCACCCTCACCGGCAGCGCCGTTTACACCGATCCAAAGTGGTCGGATCCGTTCAATGCCAGCGGGCAGTTGGATTTGATCATCCTCTCGCCCTCGGTCATCTCGATGCAGTCCAACGGCGACGGCACGGCAACCCTGCGCTGCAAGGTGGCTCCGGGTCTGAGCTACCAGCTCGAGTCCGCCGACTCACTGAGTGGGACATGGAATTTCGTGACCAATCTGACAGCGGACGCCGGTGGCCTGCTACAGCACATAGCGAACCTGGGGCCAGGCTCGACTTTCTACCGCTTCACCTATACGCCGCCTGCGCCGTAAAGAACGGCATGTCGAGAGCGGGCAGGCTTGACTAAGGCTGCCACCATCCGGTAAAAAGACAGGCCGCCTGCTTGCATGACCGCTCTGCGTTTTCTTGTCCTGTTTCTACTTTCCGGCCTGCCAGTGCAGGCTGTGACGCTGCATGGACAGTTGCGGCACTTGGCGGAACAGCAGCCGCTCATGCTTGATGCACTGCGTTATCAGACCGGCGTAGGCGAGACGTTTGCCATCACTCGTGCCAGTTATCTGCTGAGCGGCTTTGCCTTGCAGCGCGGTGATGGCTCGTGGCTGGAACTGCCCAGGCAGGTTGTGTGGATGGATGTGGTCAAACGACGGCAGCAGTTTGCGCTCGCGACGGTGCCGACGGGGCGATACCGCGCGCTGCGGTTTCATTTGGGGCTGGATGCGGCCACGAACGCGGCCAATCCGGCCCAATATGCGCCTGATCACCCGCTGAATCCGAATGTGAACGGCCTGCACTGGAGCTGGCAGGGCGGTTATATTTTCCTGGCGCTGGAGGGAAGCTGGCGCGGCGCAAACGGTGTGCCCAGCGGCTTTTCTTATCACTTCGCCCGGGATGCTAACCGCACGGCGATCGAGCTAAAGGGAGCGTTTGACCTCACGGGAGACGCCACGGCGGTGATTGATTTCGATCTGGCGGCGGTGTTGAACGGCCAGCGGCTGTTGTCGTTCGCGAAGGACGGTGTATCGACGCATTCGAAGCCGGGAGATCCGATTGCGGCCAGTCTGGCGGCGAATCTGCCAGCGGCCTTCGCTTTGAAGTCCGTGACGAGCCATGTGCCGGAGATCACACGGTCAGCCGATCTCAAACCGACGGACCTGCTGGCCAAAATTACGCCATTTCCATTCAAGATGAGCGGCACCTTCCCGCTCCCGGCGCTGCCGCGTGACAATCCGCTGATCGTGGAGCGCGTGGCGCTGGGGGAACGGCTGTTCAACGACACGGCGCTCTCGCGTGACGGCACGCTGAGCTGCGCGTCCTGCCATCCTCGTGAGACGGCCTTCGCCGACCCGCGCAAACTGAGCGTGGGGGTGGATGGCCGTATCGGCACGCGCCACGGCATGCCGTTGTTCAACCTAGCGTGGAAGCCGAGTTTTTTCTGGGATGGCCGGGCGCGTTCACTGCGGGAACAGGTGCTGGTGCCGATTCAGGACCACCTGGAGATGGATGAGACGCTCGACCACGTGGTGAGGAAGCTGGGGAAGGACTACGGCGGCGGTTTCGAGCGTGCTTTTGGCTCAACCGAGGTGACGCCGGAGCGCATCGGGCTAGCATTGGAAAATTTTCTACTGACGCTGACCTCGCATGATTCAAAATTCGACCGCGCGATGAACGGCGGGGAAAAACTCAGCCCCGAGGAGCAGCGTGGCTTTGAACTCTTTATGATGGAGCGGGAGCCGCGCATGGGCAGCCTCGGGGCGGATTGTTTTCACTGTCATGGCGGGGCGTTGTTTACCGACCACCAGTTCCGTAACAACGGACTGGCGATTGACGCGGCGGACCTAGGCCGCTTCAAAGTGACGAAGAGCGCGATCGACCGTGGCACCTTCGCCACACCAAGCCTGCGCAATGTGGCCGTGACCGCGCCTTACATGCACGACGGCCGGTTCAGCACGCTGGAGCAAGTGATGGATCATTACAGCGAGGGCGTGCAACGCACGGACACCCTGGACCCAAACCTGGCCAAACATCCCGTAGGCGGCCTGCACCTCACAGCGGAGGACAAGCGGTCGCTCATCGCCTTCCTGAAGACGCTGACGGATATTCGCTTCACAGAGAAGGCCGGACCTGATAGGAATTGACGGGAAACCGTTCAAAGCCATGACCAACACCCGATATTTTATCCTTCTGGTGGGCATGTTCATGTACCTCGACGAATCTGGTGCCAGTGCCGCCTTTCCGACCCTTGGATTGAAACCGGTGGTGCTGGGGCAAATCCACGCTCCCACAAACATCGTCCGGGTGCCGGACGGAAGCGGGCGGTTGTTCGTGTGCGACCAGCCGGGCAAAGTCTACATCATCGAACGTGGCATGATGAGATCGACGCCGTTTTTGAACATCGCCAACAGCGCGAATGCGGCGCCGAACAACGGCCCGGGGCCGGTGATCAGCGTGGGGACGGGCTATACGGAGCGCGGTCTGCTGGGGCTGGCGTTTCACCCCGGCTTTGCCGATTCGGGGTCACCGGGCTATCGCAAATTCTATGTGAACTACTCGGCGGCTGCCACGCACCCAACGCTGAATCCGGTGGCAGCGGGCGGGACCACGAACAATGTGACCGTGATCGCTGAATACCAGGTTTCGGCGACGAATCCGAATCTCGCCGATCCTGCCTCGGTGCGGATCGTGCTGACCTACGGTCAGCCACAGTCCAATCACAATGGCGGACAGCTTGAGTTCGGTCCGGATGGGCTGCTGTACATCGCCTCCGGCGACGGTGGCGGGTCGATGGACAATCAACTCGGTCACACGGAAGGCGTGGCGTCGCAGCCCACGCCTGACCGACATGTCACCGGGGGGCTGGGCAATGGCCAGGACCGGCGTACGCTGCTGGGAAAGCTTCTGCGCATTTCTCCTTTGGATCCTGACGGTACTGGGCCGCTGACGTATGGCATCCCGGCGGGCAATCCCTTTGTGGGGCAGACACAGGACTTCGTGGACAACAATCTGGACGGGGCGATGCGTGGGGAGATCTATGCTTATGGCCTGCGCAATCCCTGGAGGTTCTGCTTTGACGCCAGCTTTGACGGTGCGGCCCGCCTGATCTGCGCGGATGTGGGGCAGGGGGATGTCGAGGAGATTGATTTCATCGTGAGCGGAGGCAACTACGGCTGGCGCATGCGGGAGGGATCGGTCGCCTTTGATCTGCCGAATGCGTACCTGAATACGCCGACGGGGATCGGGCAACCTGCGGTGGTGAGTCCCATCGCTGCCTACGGCCATCCATCGGCGACCTTGCCGGGCACCGCATCGTTGCCAAAGCTCGGCACATCCATCACTGGTGGATATGTCTACCACGGTCCGGCCATTCCGGCGCTCCAAGGCAAGTATCTCTGCGCGGACTATGCTCTGAATGGCATCGGCGGTGGCGGTGGGATTCTGATCGGCGTGGAGGCGACTGCTCCGGGCGTTTACAGCACACCGGCCCAGGTGCCGATATTCAATCCGTTGCCGGCGGCGGCTCGCATCTATTGTTTTGGGGTGGATGCCACGGGTGAGATGTATGTGGGGATCAAGACAACGTCGGGCGTCTTGGCACTTGATCCGACGACGGGCCTTCCAGCAGGTGGCATTTACAAGATCGTTCCTGCTGAGGGCATGGCGACTTTAATTTCTCAAGAGGACAACACGATCTACTCCGAGAGCGGCAGTCTGAGCGATGCGCGCGGCTATCTCTATGCTGGGCGCACGGGGAATTACGGCCCCTACATCCGGCGGGCCTTGATTGGTTTTAATGTCTCCGCCTCTCTCCCGGCGGGTGCCCAGGTGCAGTCTGCCAAGCTGAAGCTCCAATTGAACAAGATCGGACCCTCGGGGGCGGGGACGCAGCTCGCGCTCCACAAATTGACCGAGACATGGGGGGAGGGAACGTCCCAGAACTTGAGCGGTGGTACGGGGGCCGCCGCCACGATCAATGATGCGACGTGGACGCAGCGTTTTTTCAACATCTTGGCGTGGAGTTCGCCTGGAGGGGTTTTTGCTCCGTCTGCCTCCGCGACGGCGGTGGCGGCATTCGGCCCCGTGACTTTCAATACGAACGCGCAGATGGTGAGTGACGTGCAAAGCTGGCTGAACACACCGGCGAACAATGCCGGCTGGATTTTGCGCGGCGATGAAGTGACCGACGAGTCGGCCTGCCGCTTTGACAGCCGGAATTTAGGCTCCGTGGTGCCGGAATTGGAGGTAAGCTACCTGGCAGTGACTCTGGAGCCGACGCCGTTTGAAAACTGGCTGGCGGAGCACTTTCCGGCCTATCTGGTGGGCCAGTTCCTTGACCCGGTGGGTGATGTGGAGCAGGACGGAATCGCGAACTTGCTGGAGTACGGTTTCGGCCTGGACCCCAATGCACCAGAAGCAGGAACAGGCTTCAGCGCCATGCTGGCACCGTCAGCCGTGGCAGGGACGGACTTGATCCTGACTTTCCGCCGCAACTTCGCCGCGTCGGACCTGCGCATCAAACTGCAGATCAGCACAGATCTGGCCGACTGGAGCACCACGATCGCGGAGAGCGTGGATGGCAGCGATGTCGCAGCGTTGAACGGGGCGGAGATCGTGTCGGAGGACTACCTCGAAGACACGGCCAACCTTGTCACGGTGCGGTTGAATTTTCCGATGGGGGTGAGCGGCCGGACTTTTGCGCGCGTGCAGGTGGACTGGCCCTGAGGCCGGCGGTGCTACCGGATGTTCACGCCGAGGGGGGCCGTGATGGTGCGGCTAGCCACGCGAATCTGACAGAACAAGCGCAGGAAGCCGGTGCGGGGCGGATGAATGCGGAAGGCGAGCCAAGGGCCGCCGCGCAGTTCCTGTCGCAGGATGTCGCCGCCGACAGGATGCAGGCGCAAGACGGTGCTCCCGTCGTCATAAATACCGGTGAGCTGGGCAAAGGCGTGCATGAGCGGTTCCAGGCGGGTGACGGGCTGGCTGGAGGCATCACTGACATGGATGCGCATGAGGCTGGTCTTGCGTAAGGGCGGGGAGCCGCCGTTGCCACCGGCGAAAGCGAGATCGAAGCGCAGGCCGTCGGCGGTTGCGCTCAGGACATCGATGAAATCGTGGGTGACACGGTTCACGATGTGGAACTCGCCACCGAGGTCGGTGACGGGATATTCGGGGAGCGCGGTGGCAGCAGGCGCGATTTCCGCCCAAAGCCGCCAGGGACCAGCACTGGCCGGAGTGAAGGGGAAAGCAAAAATGCCGTTCGGTTCCGGCGGTGGTGGGGTGATGAGGTGAAAGTCGTGCAGGTCTTGATTCAACAGCAGAAAACGGACGGGCGCACCATGCAGCGGGATGAGCTGTGAAACATCCAGCGGCCGGCCCGCAGGGGGCTGCAACCGGACCCGCAACCGCGTTTCGACACCCGCAGCGGGAACCGCGCCTGATTCTAGGCTGAGCATGGTCACCGGCGTGGCCGGTGCGGGACACACGTCGGTGTAGGGAATGCGCCGCACATGCAGAGCGGTGCCGCAGGTCGCACAAGGTGAGCCGGACTGGGTGGAAAGCTGTGATGGATGCTGCGGGCAGAAATAAATTTCCGCGCTGACGTCCATAGGCCCGAAGAAGGGTTTAAGCGCTTCAAGGCTAGACTGCAGGTGGTCGAAGCTGGCTGCGGCGCTGGCCTGTGTCCCTGACATGCCGGCCTGGGCGATGTCGTTGATGAGGCGAAAGGCCTGGACGGTGTGCTGGTCGAGAAGCTGGCGGTCGGCGGTGGCGGATGCGCGTGCCAACAGGCGCAGCGCGGGACTGCAGAGTGAAATCTGCTGCGGGACTTCCGGCAGGCGCTCTTCCTTGAGCAGGCGGGTGACATTGGCCGTGGCGAGGCGGATGACGTTCCAGGCCTCCGCCGGAGTCTGGGGGTCCAGCACCTGTGGAGCGACGGGCAGGTCGGCGAAACACGAAAAACCACCGAGGCAGCACAGGATGAGCGGCAGGAGGCGCATAGAGATCACTGCTCGATGATGTCGTCCTGCGTCCAGAGGATTTTGTCCGGCCCGGCGGAGCGGACTTCCATCTGAGTGGCGGAGTTTTGATGGAAAAAGTAGGGGGAGCCGTAGTGGTCGAGCAGTTCGCCCTGGGCATTGAGGCGCAGATGCTCCTGTGGCAGATAGCGCACCCCCTGGGGGTTGCCGCCGTTGAGCGTCTGGGTGATTTCAGCATTGGTGCCGGTCGGGTTGCCGCCAAAACGCTGGCCGAAGTGGCGCAAATTGCGGGCGATGGCCTCAGCCTCGTTCCGGCCCTGATTTTCCAACGGCGGTGGAGGGCGCGGGATGTTGGATGGCAGCGGTGCGGCTGGGACGGGTGGCGCGGTTGCCACGGGCGCGGCAGGCATGACCGGGGGCACCGTCGGAGGCGGGGGCGTGATCATGGGAGCCGCCGGGGCAGCGACTTTTGGAATGCCGGTACCGACAGGTGCTGGAGTGTCATCCTTGGACGCCGGCCGGAAGAGCCAGAATGCCGTCGCGGCCAAAATGGCCAGCAGCGCGATGATCCGGTGCCGTTTCTTCATGCGGGCTTCATAAAGCCGAGATCACCGGTGGAGAAACGGCTGAGATTGGGCAGCACGGAGGCGATCTCACTGTTGTCGAGTCCGAACCATTTGATGAGCGTGCCGGAGAACTGGTCCACCGCCAGCGTGGGGATCCAGCGTCCGGTGCCGGTGTCGTCAGGGCCGTTGATGGCGAAGGTGGGGAGATGCCCGTAAATCTGGCCACCATTGACAGCCCCACCCATGATGAAGTGGTGTGCGCCCCAGCCATGGTCGCTGCCCTGGCTGTTGGTGGGGAAGGTGCGGGAGAAATCACTGGCGGTGAAGGTGGTGACCTGATCGGACACGCCCAATTGCTCCATCGCACGCTGGAACGCGAACATGCATTCGCTGACCTCGTTGAGGAGCGTGGCGTGGGTGCCAGTGGCGGCGTTGAGGGTCGGCGTGAGGGTGACCTGAGCGGTGTGGGTGTCATAACCGCCGACGGAACAGAAGAAAATCTGGCGGTTCATGTCGAACGCACTAGGACCACGCGCCTGAATGAGCCGGGCGATCATTTTCAACTGGTTGCCGAGGCCAGTGTTGGGAAACGGCGTGGTCCACACCCAAGTGCCGGGAGGTGTGTCGGTGGACATCGCGGTCGGGGCGATGCTGGTGTTGAGCAAATCACCAGTGAGGACCGCATTGTCGAGTACTTCCCGGTAAGCGGTGCGCTGGAGATTGGTGTTGCTGAGCGCAAACATGTCACGCATGGCCTTTACGCGGGCTGAGGTCATCAAAGTTCCGCCCAGCACCACGGCACCCGTGTCGGAGACATGGTATTGGGACACCTGGTTGCCAACTTCAAAGGTGTTGTTGCCGTTGAGGGAAACGGACATGGAAATTTTGCCCGTCTGATTCGTCTGACTGTTGAGAATGTCGGCCACCCGCCCGCCCCAGCCAGTGATCGGCGGCTGGTCCGGGACCGAGGTCTGCCATTGGGTGACCTGGTCGCTGTGTGAAAAAATCTGCGGTGGGCGGTAGAATGCCGCATTGGCCAAATACTGCGCACGAGTGGTGGGCCGCACGAGGGTGCCCACGTTCATGATCGGCACCAGCTTGCCTTCACCAAAGAGGGTCTGCATTTCCACGCAGGACGGATGGAAGCCGTAGGTGTGCCCGTCACCGTCCTGATAGGCCGGGTCAGAGCCGCCGGGGCCGGTGCGCAGAGTGTGTAGGGAGGTCTTCGGCAGGGCGAGATTGCCCCGAATATTGGTGTAGTCGTTGAAGGTGGCGGTGTCGGTGGGGACGATCCAGTTGTTGGCATCGTTGCCGCCGGCGAGGAACAGGCAGACCATGGACTTGTAGCCGGTGACGGGCTGGGCGGCCATGACGGAATTGATCAGGCGCAGGTCACGCAGGGTGCTGCCGATGGCGGTGGCACCCAGGCCGGCATAGGCGGCGTTGCGCAGAACGCTGCGGCGGCTGGTCAGGATGTTGGGGGCCTTGGTGGATTTCATAAGCGTCAACGCTGGATGGTGAAGTCGGGACTGGTCAGGATGAGATGCAGGATGGTGCGGATGCGGTCGCGTTTGTTGACGTCGCTAGGCCCCGTGGTGCCCTGGTTGTAAACGACCGGAGAAACATGCGCGTTGGCCAGACCACCCGCCGTCGGCGCGGTCGTGCAGCTCAGCGGTATGGTGAAGGTCGTGGGGCTGGTGATGGTGACCGTGCGGGTCGTGGTGGTGCTGTTGAGAGTGGCTGAGAAACTGCCATCGCTGACTCCGCTGATGAGCACCGTGTCGTTGCTGACATAACCGTGTGGAACAGATGTGGTCACGACGCAGGGATTGCCCGTGCTGATGGAGGTGATCGGCAGGGCGACGAAGTTGCGGATGATTTGTCTGGCCTGTGAGGACAACTGACCGGCCATCAGCAGCGTATTCATCTGGCTGATCAGCTCGTCAATGTTCTGGTTGTGCGTCCACGGCAAAGTGGTGCTTGGCGGTACTCCCAGACCCAGGTTGGTGGCATCCGCAGGCATCCACGGGCTGAAATTCATCACCAGCGCGTTGCTGCCGTTGTTGAAGCTGCTGCTGAAGTTCTGGCCGGAGGCGAAAATGCCATTGTAGAGGTAGTTTGCCTGCCGGATGACGGTGGTTTCAGCGGTGGACTGGAACTCTGGAGTGGTGAGACCCTGGGAGGCCAGTGCGCCGGGGTACTTGTAGTCTGGCAGGAAGAAGTTGAACACGGTGGGCGAGTTGATCGGTGCCTGCTCAAGGTCTGTCGTGGTGTTCCCCATGGCGAAGGTGCTCTGGCGCGAGGTCACACTGCCGCTGCGTGTCAATGGCAGGGACTTAAGCGGGAATTGGTAAACGTTGTTGTCCCCCTGGGAGGTGCCGAGATTGGTTCCCGCAGAAGGCGCAAGGAACGTCCAGGTGTTCAAGTCCGGGATGCTTTCCACGGTTGCAATCATGTCCACCGGCTGCGGATTGCCGCCGTAGAAGTTGAGCTGCACCTGGTCACCCACCTGCAGCTCGTGGTTGTAGATGGTGTCCATGGTGACGCGCCGGTCGTTGGGAGCGGACTGGCCTGAGCTGGCGGTGGTGTAACTGCCAGGGGTGAAGCGCGGGATCATCATGTTGCCGCTGCGCACCGCAAGCGAAGTGCCGACCACGTCAAAGGTGAACGAATTGCCGTTGTTTCCATTGCTGGATGAGTTTGGGTTGGTCAACACGGTGTAGATCTGACCATCAACAGCCGTGCCATCCGCAGTGCCACTGGTGAAGTCCACGAAGACCTGGTTCCCCACCTGCAGCCAGTGATTGGTCATGGTGACAGTGCAGGTGGTAGAGTTTGCCGGGATGCTGTAGCTGCCGGTGGCCCAGCCCAGCGCCTGCACGCTCAGGGTAGTCGCGCTTGGAGATCCCAACACAGCCGAATATGAACCAATCCAAGGTGCTGGAGATCCTGAGGTAAAGTCGAGGAACTGATTTCCCGTGGTGGAGTAGCCATGAGGAGTGGAGGTGGTGATGGTGATCGTGCGCGTGCCGTTTTGGGTGTAGGTGCCGCTCCAGCCATCCTTGCGGAAGACACGTGCCGGCAGGGCCACACGCATCACGGGCTCACGCTGCTTCCCAAACGAGGGCTTGGTGATCATGTCAGGACTGCGGGCCTCGTAGTCGAGCAGGATGGCCTTGATGACGGCTTGCATGTCCCCGCGCACACCGAAGCCGTTATCATTAAACTTCTGTACCACGCGGTAAAGGTAGCCACGTGACGGATGACTGGTCACCAGGCGCTGGATGAGCTGGCGGCAGATGAAGGGCCCCACGTTTGGATGATTAAAGAGCTGCTCATGAGAGATGGCGAGTTCCTGGGCAGGCAGGGCCTGATAAGCCGGATGGTTGAAGGAGGCGCTGTTGTGCGTGGCGAAGGGGTCCAGCGGCTGGCCGCCACCCACCGTCTGCAAGCCTGGCAGCACTTCATTGTTCAGCAGTAGTTTAGGGCCGGTGAAATGACGTGCTGGCACTTCGCGCATCTGGCGGGTCCAGTTGGCCGGCGCACTCAAGGAGGTGAGGTAAGCCCCATCATAACCGTAATCCCAGCCAGTGAACACATGCGAGAAGCCCACAATTTCGCGCTGATTGTAGGTGTCGATTGGGATGTCCTTGGAGTTGAGCATCAAGGAACCATCCGGCCACATACGGTACAAACCGACAGAAAAGAGCTGCTTGATTTCACGCGCATAGTTTTCATTCGGGATGCGGCCCACGGTCTGATCGGGCTTGTCATTGCGCAGCATGTCAAGGTAGCGGCCCATTGAGGGCGTGAGGGTCGTGTCCAGCAGGATGTCACGGAAGTTGCCCAAGGCATTGGTGGCCAGCCTGTCATAGAAGTAGGAGAGCGACCGGGCGTTGTTGTCCAGCGGCCCCTGGGCTGAGACGACATGGATTTCGCTGAGGGCGAAGGCAATGCGCTGGCGCAACTGGTCACCACCAGAGATCGAACGCCACCACCAGGCGTTGAAGGAGAGGGTTTCGTCAAACGCCCCGCCAGTGGCGCTGGACAACTCGGTGCGAATGACCTCGGGCAGGTGCAGGCTGACGGGCTTGGTGAACTGGTCATCAATCCACGCCTCGTAACTGGGCATGGCCTGCAGTGCCTGAATGTCGTCTATGCTGGCACCAAACGTGGCCTGGGTCAGAAAGCGCACGGCGGCGGCGGGATTCGTGGCGTGATCATCCGTCCATGCGGGCGGCAGCGGCGGCGGGGAGAAGGTGCGGGAACCATGGGCGAGGGTGAAATTCCCACGGATTTCACCGGCAGGATACATCGCGGTGTGCAGGTTGATGTAGGCTTTGCCTTGCTTGATGAGTTCGCGAATGTCCGCCACAGAAAGTGTGCCGACGCCGGTGATGTTCCACTTGTGGGTGCCATCCGGTTGCGGCCCGTCTCCGGGCAGCGGCTCGGTGCCGTCGTAGATGATGGCGGACGCATGAGTCAGATAAGGGTCGGCATGCACATGCCAGTCGGTAAGCGCGCCTGAAAGACCGCTGTGAGTGAAGGCAACATAGGCCACCGTCTCGTCCTCGCTGAGCCGTAAGGTGGCGCTACCGACACCATTGGTAGTGGCGGCCCCTTGGGCGAGCATCGTCGCCACATAAAGCGTGCCCGGCGTCGAGCCTGGAGCCGGCGGGATGTAGGGGGACAGCACATGGCCAGGCACGATCTCGCTCGGGCCGCTTTCATCCTGGCCAGGCCGGGACCAGCCGACGGCGAGGTTATCTCCGGCGCCTGTGCCGGCTTTGTGGAGGATCTCGACATAGTAGCGTTTCCCTTCCTGCAGGGCCAGCCACGGAGATTTCTGACTGGTCTCACCATTCCAGCTTTGGGGTGTGGCATTGCCGATGCTGACCCAGGCGCGTTTGAAAGCATTGATCGGCTCGTCGTCATTGGAAATCCACAACTCCGCAGCATTGCTGCCGGCAACCCAGAAGTAATAATTGCCCGTCGCCGGTGCGGTGATGTAGCCGCGGATGCGTGCCCCGTAGTCGTCGCCAAAATCCGTGGGGGCTTCCAGGGAGGCAAGATTGGTCGTGCCGCTGGCAGTGTTGCCGGTGGGAATGTCCGCCACGGTGGTGCCGCCGACACCGCTCCAGAATTCGCGAGGAATGGTCGCCCCGGTGTCCTCAACGTGCAGGTTTAAGAGCGAGGTGCTGTCGCCTACGGCATTGGTGAGAGTGATGAGAATCTGGTAATCCCCTCCCGACCCTCCAGGTGGCGTGCCGCTGAGGATGCCATTGGCGTAGGTCAGCCATTCCGGGTTCCCGCTCACGGTCACCCCTGCCCCGTTGATTCCGATGCCGTTGCTGCCCTGGATCTGGTAGGAGAACGCGCCTCCCACCAGCGCCGTTGCCGCAGTCGCGCTGACATGGGCTGACGGTGCCAACGGCGTTGCCGGGGCCGCCTCTGGATAAAGCCGTTCCGCAGGAATGATCTGCTTGGGCTGGCTGGGGCTGAACCAGAACAGACGGCAGCGTCCGTAGCCGGTGTTCTCGTAGAAGTCGAGCTGGATGTCATAACGGGTGCCACCGACCATCGGGATGCGGACATAACGCTCATTACCCATCGAGGCCCAGTCATTGAGCGTCTTGTTGACGATGTCGATGTTCATGCTGCCCATACCGTTGGCGTATTTCCCGCCCCCCAGGTTGACGGTGAAGGTGGTGGCTGTGGCTGCGTTGATGACCACGTTGCGATTGTCAGAGAACGTGATGTTGCCACTGCCTGATTCGAACACACGCGCACCGAAGTTGACCGTGAAGGTGGTCGTAGTGGAAGCGCTGATCACATAGGGGAACTGCCCCAGGCTCACGGAGCCGCTGGTGGGGTCCACCTCGACGGTCTCCCCGATGCCAAAACTGCCTGGCGTGATGTTCGTCAGGTTCGAGTAGTTGATCACCGCGTCACCAGTCGCACTATCGTAAACGTAGGTGCTGTTGGTGGCATGGGTCAGATTGCCGGTGGTGGGGTCCAACCGGACGGCCTCTCCCACGGCAAAGCTGTTCGCAGGGAGTAGGCTGCCTGCATAAGTGACGACGGCGTCGCCGGTGTTGTTGTTGTAACTGTAGGTCGTGTTGGTGCTGGAAAACGTCGCGGGCAGCGTCTTGAGGTCGTGCTCCTGCCCATTGATCCGCAGGCGGCAGCCGTCGTCCGCATGCACCGAGAAGGTGTACACTTCGGAAAATTGCGGCTGCACCTGCCCGGTCCAGCGAATGGAAAATGTGTCCTTGCCGATGAGCGCTGGATCAGGCGTGCCGCTGCCCCAGATACCGTTGTTGGCATTCGTGGGTCCGCTGCCAAGCACGCCCACCCGTCCTGCCGGGGCAGTGAAGGTCGTGTTGGTGTAAACCCAGTCTAGCCAGCCTGCTGTGGTGCTCGTCGTGTCTGCCATGAATCCTGCTCCGGTTCCATTGGCAGCACCAGGGACGCTGATGGTGAACGTCGTGGCTGTGGGCACCGATGTGACAGTGTAAGAACCGCTAAAATTGGCCGGCGGCGTGAACAGGTTGCCCGTCGAGAAGTGGAGTGTGACAGGAGCATTGATGCTCAATCCATGAGCGACGGCGGTCGTGATCGTGGCGACAGATGATGTCACCGAATAGGTGGTCAGCGCGCGGGTGTGGCTGAAGACGTTCGCTGACGAAATGTTCGCGAAAGTCGCGGTGCCCAGCCGCCACTGCAGGCGGCAGCGGGCATCCCCCGTTGTCTCGACGTGCTCTACCCGAATCTTATACCGCTGCGCCGGACTGGCCGGCACGGCGAGACTCAGAGCAGCGCTCACATTGAAGGTGCCGATTGTCGCCGCAGTGTCCCAGCCATGCTCAATGATTTGTTCTCCCGGCAATTCAAAGGTTCCATTGTTGTTTAAGTCTAGCAGCACTCGCGCCTTGTCGTCCGCGTCGAGCTGGAACTGGTAGCTGCCTGCGGACGTGGGGTGCAGATAGCCCTCAAACACCGTGGAGTAGTTATCCACCGGGTTGTTCGGCGTGACGGCCACATCATTGGGCGTGCCGTACACCCAATCGCTGTCCACGCTGGGATCCACGCGATGGATTACCGCCGGGTGTATCGGCTGGATGCTGAAATTGGCGGTGCTGCTGCTAGTGGCCGGCAGAGAATCGCCAGGGGGTAGCGTGCAGGTGAAGCCGGTGGCGTTTTTCGCGCTCACCGGGTAGCTGAGGTGGTTATAAACGGCGGTGTTCAGGTTCCCGCCGAGGAAGGAAAGCTTCACCTGCGAGCTCCCCGGCGTGATTGCAGCCAGGAGATCCGCCAATCGTGGCGGGGATACTCCGGTTGGAGTCACTACGACTGTGCCTGTGAAATTCGGAGTCGTCCCCGCCCGCGTGTAGGCATAATTGGCTGCGTCGCCAAAATTCGCCGCATGCGCGGCAGTGCTGCTGGCGTGATCATAATAGCGTGCGGTCAGGCCAGTCCCGGAGGCAGCGGTCGTGTTATTAATGATGACCGCCGCCTGCTTCTGCGCCTGGTTGATAGTTAGCGGGGTCGAGTTTCCTGCCATGCCTCCATTCAAAGTCACGATGACTGACTCCCCCCCTTCGAGTGCGCTGTCCATGCTCGGCGTGATGGCAATCGTCGCCGTCTTGGAGCCTGGGGCGAAATCCACAAAACCTGACAGCGCGGCAAAATCCGATCCTGCCATCGCGCTGCCGCCAAGTGTGTAATAAACCCGCGCACCGAACAGGCTGTGACCGCGCCGCAGTTTCAGCAAACCCGCCGGTCCGCCGTCCTCGCTGGCAAAGGCATTTTCCGCCTCCACCGTCACCACATCCGGGGTCTGCAGCACCTGGGTGATTTCATCAATGTCGGACACGCCGTCCCCGTTGCTGTCCGCCACCCCTGGCACCAGCCCCAGCTTACGCTTGACCCAGTCGGAGATGCCGTCGGGACTGGAACTCACATCCGAGGTTTCCAGCTTGTAGAACTTCTTGGCGCCGGCCGGCGCCTGGATGGAAATCGTCGCATTTTCCAGGTCGGCCGAGGGAATGTACTCCGTGGTGCTGCTGACCGGCGTCTGCAGCGTTTCCGCAGCCCATACCGGACCTCCCGGCGTGTCGGAACTAAGCACGCGGTATTTTTTGCCCGCCTCAATTTTCGACGAAAACAGCACGGCGGCACCGACGATCGTCATGTTGCCGATTTTGAAGCTGTCGGTAGCGGCAAAGGGATTCGTTCCTGCGATCGCCTCGAGGTCGTTGGCAAAGCCGTCATGATCCTCATCGCCGCCCGGCGCAATCGCCCAGGCATTGAATTTCTCCTGCCAGAAGTCATCCAGGCCATCCGGTCCGTTGACCTCCCCGTTTGGCACTTGTCCCGGTGCCCATTTATTATGATCAGTGGGGGAGGTGGCTTTGAGGGCACACTCTGAGAAAAGCAGTATCAACAGGAAAATGGACGTCCTGGAAAAATGGTTATGCATGAAGAATTGGCAGTAAAGAATGAGGTTGACCTAGCAGAAGTCAGTCGCGCATAATTAATTGATCCTGAGTTAATCACGCAGCATATTGAAATGCCACGCCACCCGCAATTTAAATCGGTGATTGCATCTTAGAGTAGAAAAGGAAATGATCCGGAAAGGTAAAGAGCCGCTACAGAAGGCACTGCGGGGAAAGTTTTTGCCCCTTTAGGCCATGATTGATCCCACTGCCCCCAGTCCCATGGTTGTGATGCTGCGGCGTCTCTTCTCCCCGTTTGCCTGTCTGGCCTGGGGGCTTGTTTTGGTGATGTTGTACCTTGGCTTGCGGCTGGTTGAAAAACAATTTGGCTTCGAACTGCTGGGCGGCTCCACCCAGCATATTGCAGATGCTAGGGTGGCGGTTCAGCAAAACGACTGGGCTGGGGCCTCGGCAGCCATTCAAAAAGTTCCACCCGCTGACCGACATCGAACAGAATTCCTCCGTGTCCTAGCCGATTACCTCAAGGGAACCCGTACAGACCCGGCGCTCCTCTCCCAGGTAGTCAGTCGGCTCGCCGCGCAAGGCTCGCTCAACACTGAGGATTTTGTCTGGCTGTGTCAAGAACACCTCGCGGCAGGCAAGGCCACGGCCGCCCGTGAGACCCTACAGTTTATTCCAGACGAACTGCGCAAAACCCTGCCCTTGCTGGAAGTGGAGCTCGCGATCTTAGCCCGAGAGGGCAGGCATCAAGAGTCCGCAGAAGTCATGAACCAAATGTTCAAAATTTTCGCCGATGACCCCACCGTCGCTCTGAACCAGGCGATCCAGGATCTGCGGGGCACATTCCCGGAGATGCAGCGCTCGGCACGCGGCCGATTGTGGGAGATCGCGCAGGGTGAAGATGCGCATGGGTTGGCGGCCCTGCGCATTCTGGCAAAAGCAGAACTCACTCTCGCAGAGTCGGAACAACTCCTGCGCCTAGCGGATGGCCATCCCAACACCCGTGCCGCCGACAGGTTGGCAGTTGTCTCCATCCTCATGCGGCTGGCACCAGAACGACGGGAGAACCTGTTAAATCAAGCTACCCTACGCCTTAGCGGCAATCATGCGGCCACCCAGTCATTGGCGACTTGGCTGGCGCAGGAAAATGAGTTTGCCAGGATGCAGAAGCTGCTTTCCAGCAGCACCGCCATGAGCTTTGCAGACTCGTTTGTTTTAACCGCGCAAGGGCTGGCCAAACAAGAGCGCTGGTCGGCGCTGCTGGAACTGCTGAATAAAGGCCGCCAGTTGCCCGTTTCTGCCGCCCGCACCGCCACCTGGCGGGCGCTGGCAGCGAAACACCTCCACCCGGATGACCTGGGCGAGGCCCGAACGCACATGCAGGAGGCTATCCGGCGTGGCGGGGTAGAGAAAGACAGCCTGGCCGTGCTTGGAGCCGCGCGCATGGCAGAGGAATGGAGCATGCCTGACCTAGCTCTCGCAGCCTATTTAACCTTGGCAGAACCGGGCACCCGGCAGGAGTCTGAGATGCTGGAAAAGTGCTGGTATGCGGCTGTCAGCCTGAGAGATGAGGGCCTGCTCGAAAACCTCGCCCGCAGGCTGGCCGCCACCTGGCCGGACAATGGCACCTACGCCCTGCGTTATGAGTACCTGCGGCTACTACGTGGAGAAAAAATCACCATGAGCTGCGGTGCCGGCCCATCTACCAGTGCTACGGGTGTGCCCGCAGCTAGCCGCTTGCTAACTGAGTCGCTGAAAGCTTACCGGCTTGGCGATCTATTTCTCTCCGCCTACTACCTGCGCAGCATCACCGACGCCAGCACGCTTGCCTTGGGTGAACGGGCGGTGTTTGCCGGTCTCCTGGCCGCCACTTGCGGTGAAACCGCTCGGGCGTATCAGATCGCCGAAAAAATCCACCCTCGCGGAATTCTGAACTGCGAAATGGCCTTTCTGGACATGGCGTGGTGATAACTCTCCACGCCAGTCCTGAATTGCCGACTCAAACGATGGCTGACCCTGACCCTGACCCTGCGTTAAAAGTCAGTCAACCAACCCGCTCAACGACGACGGCGGAACGCCACACCGGCAATGCCGATCAAAGCAAGCAGGGAACGACTGGGTTCAGGCACCACTGTGAGGGAGGCGTTGCCCAACCCGGCCGCATGTGACCCTGGGGGGGAATCTGGCAGAATAGTGGCATCAGCATTGAAAAAGTAAAGCTTGTGTCCCGTGGCACCGTCGGTGGGGGTGATCCAAGCGTCGCTGCCATCCAGTGCGGGGCCTGAGAACAGACCATAGCTAGTGCCGTTAGAAACTGTGGAGGATGCAAGATTGAGAGTGGGAAACCAGAGAAGGGCTAGAGGGTCAGTCTCGTTCCATCCCCCCCCAAAAGATAAGCTTGGTCCTTCGGCGAAAAGGCCAGCGGTGCCGCTACTGCTCAGATCAAATCTTGCCAACACTCGGTCATCCCCTGAATTTAAAAAGGCATTGAGCGCTAGTGAAGAACCATCAGTAATGTTTGCGAAACCGTTATTGGTTGTATCGGCAACCAATAAAATCAGTGCATTGACGGGGATGGCGGTGCCAGAGCTGTTTTTCAGGAGTTCTCCTTGGATATCAAAAAAGATGCTAGCTTGTAGCGATGTCGCACTGACGAATGCGCATGCGATAAACAAATTGAAACGGTGGCTCATATTTTAAGGAGGTAGAGTTGGTTAAAAAGTCGTTGGAAGTGTCCAAACCAGCGTGGTGGGCGACGGAGTTGCTAATTTACGGATTACATAACCTGATCCTGGCTGAAAAACCACTTCATCATTTCGTATGGTGGAGAATCCTCCTGATGTCTGGCGCCAGCCAGCACCACCGAATCCCGTGCCTATGTAGTAATAATACTGTTTGAAAGCCGCTTTATTGGTGGCTGCTGTGGCATCGTCGAAAACGAAGAGTTTGTCTCCTCCAACTCCGCTAATGCTTGTTGTTCCAGTAAATGCACCGGACTGAAATAGATTAGACTGGTTTAGCGTGAGGGGAACAGGAACATCCACCGCAACAGCGTTGTCCTGGTCGAGATTGGAATTGATGGTGCCAATGATATAACGACGGTCACCTGTTGGAACATTGCCAGTTGCGGTTATGACAGTCGAAGTCGCGACACCATCCTGGCGGATGAGAAGGTAAACATCTGGGGAAATAGGGTCATTGCTGCGAATATTGCTAAAACCGCCACTGCTCCTTCTCCAGCCCGCACCGCCAAAACCGGTGCCTGAATAATAATAATATTGCGCTGATGCCGCGAGATTGATACCTGCGGTGCCAAGATCTGGGGTGAACAAACGGGTACAGGATCCCGCGCCACTGATCGAAGTTGTGGTGGTGATGCCTTGCTGGTTGGGAAAGAGGGTGGCAAAAGTCCAGTAAGGAATGATTAAGATGCTGTTGCCATTTACAACACCTCCGTTAATCACATCCCCCGCAAGATCCAGGGTAAGTGTAGTCGTGTTCGACGTCCCCGAGTCCACCGAGTTTGCGGTGACTGTATAGTACATGCCTGTCTTGCTACCAGAACCAACCGACACATAGTAGGTGTTCGTCTGACTGCCTGCGGCATAAACCAGTTGGTTCAAGGTCCAGCCAGGGAGGCCTTGGACTGTGATCACATTGCCGGAAACGCTCTGTACCAGTTCCTGATAAACCGATGAACGGTGCAGGGGGACACTGAATCGGGTGTCTGAGTTCCCCAAGGCAGTGATGGTGTTAAAGCCTACCACTGAGCTGTAAACCTGAGCCTGACCGTTGGCGGCCCAGGAAAGACATACGGCGTGAATGGCCAGGAGCAGTGATTTGTTCATATTTTTATGCGCTATTTGTTCTATACGAAAATTAGGAGCGTTTGTCGATATCTGAAAAAGATAACTGGATCTCGACCTGCCAGACTTCTATACCCCAAAAAACGCGAAACGTTACCAAAAATGCAAATTATTGTTGCCCGAGACAGCGGGGGCGGGGCTGGGGCGGTTCATGATGGGCTTTATTTTCGACGGGAAGGGGTCTGCATCGTTGCGCAACTTCCCTGAATGACGCCGTCATCAGGTCACAATGCCTGACGCAGAAACACGGTTTCTTCCGGCAGCAGCAGTTCGGAGCGGATGGTTTCAGCCAGGATGTAGGCCCGCCTAGCTTGGCCGTTGAGGGCCAGCAGGCCCGCATACACCGCCCGCTCCCCCACCGTCAGGTTGGTGGTGTCCAGAATCTGTTCGAGGGCTGCCGCAGCCCGGTCCCGCTCATGCAGCCGGTGCGCCTTGAGCGCCTGCAGCAGGAAATCGATGTCACTGGCGCGCGTCGGTTGGGCGGTGTCGGCAGCGGCTCTCAGCAGAGTGGTCTCCAGCTTCTCCCCGCACAGCAGGCGCAGATAATCCCGTCGTTGCACGAATTGCACGTTGGCCGGCCGCAATGTGGCGAGTTTGTCCGCGAGGCGCAGGAGGGCAGTAGTGTCTTTCAGAATGGTGGCCATCTGCCAGCACTTTTCGAGTATGTCCTCTACCTGGGGCGAACCTGACACGGCGAGTTCTTCGTAGGCTTTGAGCGCCAGATCCGCCACGCCCCATTCCTCGGCCAAACGAGCGGCCCCGAGGACTGCCAGGGCGTTTTTTTCACCGCTGCCCACCCGCACGGCCTCCTCCAGATGCTCTCTCAACTCCCGGGTGTCATCTGGCCGCAGGTGTCTGGCCGCCAGCGCCCGCCAGGTAGCGGCACGTGCGTTTGAAACAGGTAGTTTTTTTCCTTTTTTTACTAGCGTCAGGAGATCCTGCCACTTTTCCTGCGAGGCGAGTCCTTGCGCGACCTGGGGAAACAGATCGGGGGATTTCATCAGCAAATCTTCCGGCAGTATGGTCATGAGCCTGCCGTATTCCTTTTCATGGGCCAGCCAGGAGGCCACCTGGGCCAGTTCTGCCGGTCCAGCTGTGCGATAGCGCTGAGTTTCAGCGTTGAGCAAGGCCTCCCGTTGGGTTGGATCCAGTCGCAGAATCAGTGAAACAAGCCGCAGTCGCTCCGTGGGTGATATGGTGGGCTGCTGGTCAGCCAGTTCCAGCAATTGGGTAGCCTCTGACTGGGTGAGGTCGTTGCGCTGGCTCAGCACGCGGATGGCAGCCGCCTCTGCTTCATTACTGTGCTGAGCCAGTTCCCACAGCTTTCGCCGTGCCGCCTGCTGAATTTCAGGAAAGGTGCCGGTCAAGTCCTGCACGGCCTTGCGCAGGGCGATTTCAGGATCGTCGGGGAATTCTTCCTGGAGGCGGTTTTCCTCCGCCGCAGCCTCCTGGGGGTGTCCCTCCTCGCGCAGGATGGCTAGGTTTAGCTTGCGCGCTTCAAGGCCGGAGCGCGTGGTTGACGGTATTCGTTCCCATGCCTGCCGTGCGGCGGCGATTTGACCGGCGACCAGTCGCAAGCGGCAAGCCCAGAGATAATCCACGGGCAGCATGCTGCCCTGATCGTCGAGCTTTTTGAGAGTGCTGTCCAGCAGGGCATGTTCCGAGTTGGTTGCCTCCAACAAATCGGCTAGGACGCGGAGGTGGGTAGGCTTTTCACGGGCATGCTGCTGAACCTGCTGGATCGCCCCCACTGCCGCCGGCCAGTCTTTGGCAAGAACCGCCTGCTGGGCCTTGCTGATGAAATAATCCGCGCCACGCAACCGCTGGAAGTCGAACTGAATCCAGAACAGCAGGGCCAAACTCAGCACGATCAATAACGCCATGCCCCAGACCAATTGAGCGAAGGGCGAGAGCACGCCATGCTTGACCGGAATAAGTGAGTCGCTGTGATATTCAGGCATAAATGGAGCAGGGCGGGCAAGGACGCGCGACTTAACTGCGACCTGCCAAGTTATGCAGAGTGTTGCGCTTTGGAACGGAAATCTTGGCACCGGTTGTTCTTGGTCTGCCACCCTTTGCAATTATGCAGCCCCGGAGGGCCCAGCAATTTCATGATTGCGGGAACTGGGCTATCCTGATAGCATGGCAGGTGTGACAAGATCCTTGGGACTTTCCGTTTGGTAGAGTGTTTGAACATTCTGTCACTTGAGCGCCAAACCCTTTGCATGCCCCTTCATGGTGGTGAACCGCCCCTACAATTTCAGTCGTAACTCCACAAGCGCCGGCTCGGTGCTGCTGGCGGTGCTGTGCTTGGTGGCGGTGCTGTCATTTTTGATCATCAACGCGCTGGCGGTTTCCAAACAACATGGGGAGATGCAGTTGGCACGCCAGGGCCTGCTGCGGGCACGCCAACTGGCGGAGATGGGCGTGGCGGTGGCCGGGCACCCCCTGATCAGGCCCGGGGATGAATTGCTGCGTCAAAAAATTTCCGGCATTGAGCAATTTGCGGTGACGCTCAGCACTGAGGAAAGCCGGCTCAACCTGAACGCCCTGCTCACGGAGGAGCGTCTGCCGCTGCTAGAGCAAATTTTCAACTCATGGGGGCTGTCTCCCGCAGATGCGCAGGGCATCGCGGCGATGCTGATGGACTGGACCGATGCGGATGATCTCAAGCGTCGTCCTGACAGTGCGGAAAAACTCGATTATGAACGCATGGGCCTGCCCGGCCTGCCGTTGAACCGCCCCTTCCAGCATCTGGACGAGGTGGCTCTGATGCCGCGTATGGCAGAGATCATGGACGCACGGCCGGAATGGCGGTCTTTTTTCACGCTGCGCGGCAGTGGTCATCTGGACGTGAACACTGCCTCAGCGGAGGTGCTGGCCGCATTGACGGGTGCCACGCTGACCAACGCGCAGATGTTGGTGCGGCAACGCCAAGGGCTGGATGAGCTGCCGCAGACCCAGGATGACGCGCTGTTACAAAGCCTGGAAGAGGCGGCGGTGCTGCTGGGCCTGGGTGGCCAGCAGGCGGCGGAAATCATCGCCCTGCTGACCCTGAAGGGCCTGACGCCACGCATTGAAAGCATCGGCATGGCGGGGGACGCGCGCTGCGGCATCGTTGTCACCATGCAGATGAACGGTGGCGCGTCCCGCATGTCCGAATGGCAGGAATTTGCCGTGGAGGGAGAATCCCCGCCCTGACCGCCATGCCGTATCGTCACCCATCACCATCAGTGCTGAGTTTTCCTGGCGAAGACAGCCGGGAGTCGTGGGTTTGTGACGACAAGGGCGTCTGGAGCCGCTCTGAGCATGCCGGCAGTGGCGGCGTGATGGGAATCGAGATGGTGGCTTTTGACAGCGCGCCCTTTTGGTCCACGAATCATGCGGATGCCCCCGATGAGGCGGTGGATCTGCGCTGGGAGGGGCTGGGCCAGCAAAAGACCAGCGGCGCCCGGTTGTGGAACCACTGGACGGTAGCGAACCGAGAAAAACAAGCCCTTGTCGGCACGCTGGCGCTGGTGACAGAGCCCGAATGCCTGACGGCGGATGCTTACGAAGCTAGCGCCGATCTGCTGCGACTGCCACAGGATGGCATGGCGATCTGGAAGGAACTGGGACGTTTGGTGGTGGCCTTCACGCGGAACGGCACGCTGCTGCATGCGACCGTGCTGACTTCCCGCGAACTGGATGCGGATGCGGCGTTTGAACTGCGGGACATTGGCGCAGCGTTGCAGGCGCACGGCTTCATCACCGATCTGGATTCCGTGCATGTGTGGACGCGCTGCGGTACGGATTTTGCACCGCAAATGGCGTGCTTGTTTGAGCACGCCGCAGTCATCAAGGAGCCGCAGCCAGAGCCGCGCTTGCCAGTCAAGGCCAGCGGCTTGCTGCCAGCTCAGGTGGCCCTGAAACAGCAAGCTCGGCAGCATAAACTGCGCCAGTTAACAATGCTGGCGGCGGCGGCGCTGGTCTATCTGTGTTTCTTCGGCGCATGGTGGCTGCGCATTGAGTGGAATGAAGCACGTCTTGACAGGGAACTGGCGCAAATTTCCGCCCAGCAGCCGGAGATCGAGATCGTGCGGGAAGCACAGGCCAAATGGGCCGAGGTGGAGGCCGCCATCGACCCCGACCTGTATCCGGCGGAATTGTTCCATCAGGTGGTCTCCCTGCTGCCGCCAGAGGGCATCCGCCTGAAGGAATTTCAAATGGATGGTGGCAAGCTGGTGGTCGCGGGAGAGGCAACCACCGTGAATCACGCGCTCAGCTTCAAGGACAAGCTGGCAGCCTGCCAGCCGTTGCAACGCTATGCATGGAATTTTCCGGTGCCACGCATCCGGGACGAGGACAACCGTGCTGAATTTCGCGCTGTGGGAACCCTCAACGGAGAGGCGGGGCAATGAATACGCGCGAACGCAAGCTCATCTCCTTTTTGGGCGTGCTGGCCGCCGTCTTTGGCGCTATTTTCATCGCGCAGGCGCTGCTGCGGAAGCAGAGCGCGTTTGACCGCCGGCAGCAGACGCTTGAGTTCAAACGCATGGAGGCGGTGGCGATGCTGGGTGAGGCTGAGCTTTGGAAGGCGCGGCTCGCCTGGCTACAGACCAACCAGCCAGCCATCACCAGTGAAAATCAGGCCAGCCAGGAACTTCTGGACGAGTTGCTGCTGGCTGCGGCTGCACAGCGGCTGACGGTGCAGAAAAAGCAACTGCACGAGGCGACGCAAACCTCCTTTTACCAGGAAGTGGGCGTGACTCTCACACTCACTGGCGACCTGCCGGATGTGTTTCGCTGGCTGCACGGCCTGCTCTCCCCTGAGTCATTCCATATGGCGTCCTTTTTGAAGATCATGCCCGACGCGCAGGATGCCCAAAAAGTAAGCGTCACCGCGCGGATCAACCGCCTTCATGCACCCGCCGTCACCACTCTCAAACAGCCTGCGGAGGAGGCCGGATCATGACACGTTTCGTCATCATGCTCGGCTGGCTAGCCTGCGGTGCCGCACTGGCGCAGCAGCAGGCCGCGGCCTTCATGCCGCCCGCAGCTTATCCCGTGGAGCGGTATGAGGCTGGCTGGGGTAAAAATCCGTTCACTCTCAAGACGGCGCCGGTCGTGATGACCGCCGTTTCTTTTGCCAAAGACTTGGCCCTGACCAGCATCGCGGGAGACACAACCAATCCCACGGTTACCATCGTCAACACCAAAACCCATGAGCGTTTCCGTCTGAAGGTCGGCCAACCGGCGGAGAATGGCATGCAGATTGCCGAGGTGAAGCGTGCGGAAAGCCGCCGCGATTCCGTGGTCACGGTCACGCTCGGTTCTGAAACCTCCGAGCTTCACTATGACAGCAGTTATCTGAAACAGATGGCTGCCGGGGCCAGCGCCAAGATGCAGCAAGGCGCACCACAGGTTCAACAGCCGCCTGGCCTGCAACGGTTGCCACCAGCAGGACAGCCTAGCGTGCGCCTGCCTGCCATGCGCGTGCCGCCGCAGAAACCCGTCGCCAATAACGCCACCGCCAGCCCGACGGTGCCAGGCATGGTTTCCACTGCCACACGCGGTGGCATGGCACCCACCGGAACCTTGCAGCAAAATTTGCCGCAAATCGCGGGATCAGCAGATGTTCCCATCGGTGCAGATTCGTCCGTCGGCACTGCCCCTGCGGTCACCATCGACATCCAGGCTCCAACTGGCGGAGCTGGAAATCTTACCGTTTCCACGGGAGCACCTGTCACCACATCGACTCCGCAGCCAACGCAGGTGGCCAACTCCAACATTGTGCCAGATGCCGTGCTAGTGCCTGAGCGGCGCCGTATCATCACCCCGCTGCCAGCCCCGCAGTGATGCATCCCCCATGAAATTTTACCTCCAGTCCATCATTCTCAGCGCGGCTCTCATCAGCTTGGGTGCCACTTCCATCAGCGCGCAAATTCCACCAGTCATTCGCCCCAATGCTGCCCCACAATTGCAGCCCCCCCCCCCCCCCCCCCCCCCCCCCCCCCCCCCCCCCCCCCCCCCCCCCCCCCCCCCCCCCTCCGCGCCGTCCCGCCCCAAGAATCCCGTCCCTCCGCCTTCCGGTAAGTATTTTATCGACTATCCCGCTGCGCCGCTCGCGGAGGTGCTGGAGGACTATTACGCCGCCACCAAGCGCCGCGTCCTCCGGGATCGTGGTCTCGAGACCGCTACCGTCTCCATTGAGGTTCCAGGAGAATTCAGCGCGGAGGAATACCAGAGTATCATTGAAAAAGGCCTGCTGATGCATGGTTACGCGCTGGTGCCCAGCGGTGACAATTTGTTCAAGCTCATCGCTGCCGAGCAGGGCACCTCGCCCTCCTCTCACGGTGTCCCGGTCATACTTCGACCATCGGATCTGCCAGACACAGACCAGATTGTCTCCCATGTCATTCAATTGCAAAATCTCCAGGCAGAGGAGGCATCAACCGCGCTTCAGCAGCTCATCCCGTTGCATCCGTATGGAAAAATTCTCGCCATGGCCAATGCTAGGGCACTGGTGATCACCGAAGCCTCGCAGACCATCCGCGCCTACCTGGATCTGGTGGAGCAAGTGGATGTCTCGCCCATGCAAACCGTGCAGAAAACCTTCGTGCTGCAACGCGCCACAGCGGCAGAGGTGGTCGAGCAGCTCTCCGCCCTGCTGGGACTCGGTGGCGCAGCCGGTGGCAACGGAGCCACCGCAGCACGGGCCGTGAACGCCCAACCGGGTGCCGTGCCTGCTGCTCCTGCTCCCGGAGTCGGCGGCACCTCGGCAGCGCTCAGCGGCGGCGTCAGTCCTGAGTCCTCGAAGCCGGTGTTCCAGTCCATCGAACGCAACAACGCCATCATTGTCATCGCGCGTCCGGTGGACATGCAGCGCATCGAAAGCCTGATCACCGAACTCGATGCGGAGTCCACCACTCGGCGTTATTTCTCCCGGCGGCTGAACTACCTCGACCTCACGGTCTTCCTGAACATCGCGGAAAAAGCCCTGCAGCGGAATTCAAAAACCGGTTCCCAGGGCAGCCTGACCCCGCTGGACAACCGCTCTACCACTCCGCAGCCCGCCCTCGGCAGCGGCTTCAACAACTCATCGTTGGGTTCTGGGGGACTCAATTCCGGTCTCGGCGGCGGCCTGGGTTCCGGAGCTTCTGGCTCCTCCGGGCTGAGCGGAGGCTCCACTCCGCAACTGGACATCACCAAAAAACCTCTCAGCGTTCTCATCGCCAGCACGCTCGTCATCGCCGATCCCGCCAGCTCCAAATTCTTCGCCAGCGGCCCGCCGGATCAAATCCAAGCGCTGCAGGAGCTGGCCGACGAGTTGGATGTGCGTCCGCGCCAGATTTTTCTCTCCGCCATCATCGGCGAGTTCACCATCGGCGACGATTTCAACTTCGGACTCGACTGGATTCAGACCCTCAAAGGTTCTGGAGAGGACGGTCTCGTCGGCGGCGTGCTCAACACGCAGGGTACCGCCTTTGCCAACCCCTCCAATTTGAAAGACATCGCTGGCTTTCTTGGCGCGGGTGCTCCTTCCGCGCTCGCCGGCCTCACTGCCTACGGCCAGATCAACAAAAACCTCACCGTCTTCCTGCAGACGCTGGAAAGCACCCGCCGCTTCCATGTGCTGCAAAAACCCACCATTACCACGCTCAACCACCAGAGCGCCACCATCTACATCGGCCAGCAGATTGCCATCGCCGGGCAGACCTTCACCAACGGCGCTGGTGGCGGCGGCGGCGGACTGGGTTTCACCTCCACCACACAGTACATCCCGGTGCGCCTACAGTTGGACATCACCCCGCACATCTTCAACGACAGCGAGATTATGCTCGAGTTTCGCCAGCAGAACAATGACATCAGCGGCTTCAACACCATCGGCGGCAACCGCGTGCCGAACATCTCCGAGCAGGGCATGTCCAATAGCCTCATCATCCCGGACCGCGCCACTGCCATGCTCGGCGGCCTCATCACCGAGCGTGACACTGACAACAAAGCCGGCCTGCCATTTTTGGTGCGCATCCCCATCATCAAGCATCTCTTTGGTAGCACCACCAAGTCCAAGGAGCGCCGGGAGTTGATGATCTTCGTCCAGCCCCGCATCATGCCTGATGGCACCTCCCACATGTTGGAGCAGGCAAAAATGGGCGATTTAAGCCAGCACTTTGACGAGGCGCTCCGTTTCAACGGCATGCCGGAGGACATCGTGCCCCGCGCCCTGTCCGCAGGCCAACCACCTAACGAACTGCTCCCCCCGATCTCCTCCGCTACCCAGCCGCCACCAACTCCCAAACGCCCCGGTCTGCTCGACAAGTGGTTCAAGCGGGATTGACCCCGCGCATGGTGCCGATGGCCGGACTCGAACCGGCAAGGGAGTTGCCTCCCAGCAGATTTTAAGTCTGCTGTGTTTACCATTTCACCACATCGGCGTGGAAATGCTGCGCTGCGAGTGTAGCGGCCGAACCACCGGACTCAATAGCTGAAAATCTCGCCGTGATGGAAGAACCGCTCAATCTCAATGGCAGCGGCTTCCGGGGAATCGGAGGCGTGGACGACGTTAGTCATCTTATCACTGCCGAAATCGCCACGGATCGTGCCTTTCGGGGCGGCCTGGGAGTCGGTGGGGCCGAGTAGGTCGCGCACATGGGCGATCACGTTGTCACCGCCAAGGACGATAGCGATCACCGGTTTACTCTTCATGAATTCAGCGACGGTGGGGAAGAAGGGCTTGTCGGCGATGTGCGCGTAATGCTCCGTGAGCAGCTCCTCGGTGAGCCGGATCATCTTGCAGCCGCGAATACGGAAGCCTTCGTCTTCGAAGCGCTTGAGGACGGCACCGTTGATGCCTTTGGCGACACAATCGGGTTTGAGCAGGATGAGGGTGGTTTCTTGGGGCATGATTCTTGGGGAAAGGGCGCACACAGTGCGGTCCGGCCTCCCATCCGTCAAGGCTGGGAATGTTTTGCCAGAAGGAAACGCCGCGCTAGGCTCCGCCGCGTCATGCCCGTTCGTTCGTTCGCCTTCTTCGACCTCGATCACACCCTGCTGCCCTTCGATACGCAGGCGTTGTTCTGCAACTTCGTGCTCAAGCGCGAGCCATGGCGGGTGTTTCTGCATGCACTGTTCGTCCCGGTGGCCGTGGCACGCGCCTGCGGCCTCACCAGCACCGCCACGACCAAACGGGCGTTTTTGAGCTACCTGCGCGGCATGCCGCGCGAGCGGCTCGCGAGGTATGCCCATGAATTTGCCGAGGTGTGCGTGCCGAAATGGTGCTATCCCGAACTGCGGGCTGAAATTCTGCGTCACAAGCATCAAAACCGCGTATTGGTGCTCAATACGGCGAGTCCAGACTTCTATGCGCACGAGATCGCCCATGCGCTCGATTTCGACTACTGCGTGGCCACACAGTTTGAGATCGGCAAAACGTTTCCCGGCATGCCCCAGCTCGTTGTGGGCAATAACAAGCATGCGGCCAAGATCGTCGCCATGGAGGAGTCCGTGCCCGGTGTGGCGGAATTGACTGAAAAAGAGCGTGCCGTCTGCTGGAGCTACTCTGACAGCGCCGCCGATCTGCCACTGCTCGAATACGCGGGCTTCGCCGTGCTCATTCATCCCTCCAAAAGCCTCGCCGCCATCGGCCAACGCCGTGACTGGACCATTCTGCATCCCGCCCGCCCCTACCGCACCAAGTTCGGCGATATGTTCCGCGTGGTGCTGCAAATGTTCGGCCTGCATCCCGAGTGAGTGCGCCCTTGCTCAAGCCGCAGCCGCATCTATGATCGCCGCCATTGCCAACGGGCACCCGTAGCTCAGTGGATAGAGCAGCCGATTTCTAATCGGCCGGTCGCAGGTTCGATCCCTGCCGGGTGCGCCATGCATGACGCAAAACTGAACCAGCGAAGCAGTGGGGAAACTGCTGCGACAGGCGATCTCCAACCACGCCGTTCAATGGCATCAAGTGTGAGGGCGGCATCGCTTAGGTTTGGCTGCTTCTACTTTGAGGTTTTTATTACAATTATTTTAGCGAGTGCTCTTATTAATAGAATATCTTCGCTTTGCTCATCTAACAAGCGATGCAAAGTAATTATGTGTAATATCTCACAGACTCTGGAGCCAATTGCAAAACCTCACACCTTCGATGTTACAAATGCTGTGTGTTGCGATCAGTTATGGCAGATAACACATTTAGCCTAAACAGCGTTGGTTTTCAGGGGTTTTGCAATTAGCTCTCTGATGAAAACGTTTCTTCATGTCGCCCTGCTTGTCCTCTGCGGACATGCTTTTGCGGCTGATTCGAATGGTTCGGTTTCGATTGCCGTAGGCAGCGTCACGCTCCTTCCGGCAGACGGTGGTGCGGAGAAGCCTCTCAAGGTGGGGGATTTGGTCCCGGTGGGATCGACGGTGAAGACGGGCATGGCCTCAAGGGCAGTCATTAAAACGACGAAACAATCCGCCGTAAGAATCGCTGAAAATTCCCAGGCCGTGTTCATGGAACTGGTCGATTCAGAGGCGACGCCCAAAGTACTGATTGATCTGAAGGCGGGCAGCATGGGGGCGCTGATCCAGCCGCAGGCGGAGGCGGTGATGGATTTTAAGATCAAAACGCCCACCGGCATCGCGGCGGCGCGCGGCACCATGTACGCGGTGTCGGTCGAGGATGGTAAAGGGTTCGTCAAAGTCGAGCATGGCAAGGTGGATGTGATTCCGGCCAATGTGGAGAAGCAACAGCCGCAGACGGGAAAGGTGACAGTGGTGGCGGGAACGGTGAACGAGACTCCGCTGGGTGCCCTCGCACGCCCTTTGAAAGAAGGCGACATCGTGAGCACGGGCAGCACGATCAAGACCGGACCTGATTCGAAGGCGACGGTGACGATGACCACGACATCCGCTGTGCAGATCGGCCCGAACTCGGAGGTTCTCGTCTCTGAGATCGTCGAGTCGCCGGAAAATCCCAAGGTGCTGCTCGATTTGAAAAGCGGTACCATCGGCGCTTTGGTGAATCCGAGCGGCAAGGGCAAAATGGACTTCAAGATCAAGACCCCCAGCGGTGTCGCGATGGCGAAAGGCGCGTTTTACTCGGTCGCGGTCGAGAACGGCAAAGGTTATGTGCAGACCAAGGAGGGCGAGGTGGTGGTGACACCTCTCGACGCCGATAGTGCTGCAACCAACAAGCCCTAACGAACGGTTACATCCATGTCGTCGGGGCACCCATTTTCATGGAGGAGCCGCGTTTTCCTGTTGCAGGAATGGTCTTGGCTGGTGTGCTTTTCGCACGAATAACATGCCTGGCGAATCCGACGGGTGGCGTGGTGGTCAATGGCGACGCACTGATTCAAAATATTGTTCCTGGGCTGACCACCATCGTGCAAAGCACCGACCGTGCGGTCATCGACTGGCAGTCGTTTTCGATCGGCGCAGGCGAGCGAGCGAATTTCATCGTGCCGAACGCCACCTCAGCCACGCTGAACCGCGTGCTGGGTTACGATCCTTCGATTTTGAATGGAACGCTGACCTCCAACGGCCATGTGTTTCTGATCAACTCCAACGGGATTGTGTTCGGACAAGGCTCGATGGTCGATGTGGCAGGACTCACCGCTTCCACGTTGAACATTGGCAATGGCGCGTTCATGGCCGGTGGTGAGATGCTTTTCAGCGGCAACTCGGAGGCGAGGGTGAGGAACGCCGGTGTGATCAAGGCCTCCAGCGGTGACGTTTTCCTCATTGGCTATCAGGTGTCGAACTCCGGCACGATCCGTGCGCCGAACGGCACGGTGGGACTTGCGGCAGGCTCCGAAGTTTTGATCCGTCCTGTGGGAGATGAGCGCGTAGTGGTGCGTACGGCATCTGGTTCGCACAAAAAATACGGCGTGAGCAACAGTGGCGTGATCGAGGCGAACGTGGCGGAGATCAAGGCCCATGGTGGCAATGTGTACGCGCTGGCCATTCGCAACACCGGCCGGGTGGCGGCCACTGGCGTGACCACGCAGGGCGGACGTATCCTGCTCAAGGCCGACGGCGGCAAAATCAAAAACAGCGGCACATTGGTGGCGCGAGGCACTGCGGGCAACGGTGGACGGATCATGGTCGATGCAGGCAGGAAGGGCAGCGTGAACATCAACGGGCGTGTGGATGCGGATGGCCCCGGAGGCGCTGGCGGTAAAATCGTCATCACCGGCGAAAAGGTTGAGATTCGCCGCGCTGTCGCGGTCACTGCCGACGGAAAAAATGCAGGCGGCCAGATCGACATCGGCTCCGATGCTCCCGCCGGCACGGACGAGGCGGCGGCATCGCAAACGTTGATTGCGGGACGCATCAGCGCCGGCAGCAGTCAGGGAACAGGCGGGGAAATTCGATTAGGCGGTAACTTGCTCACCTTGCAGTGCGGGGCGTCGATCAGTGCGAATGGTTCGACGGGCGGCGGGCAGATTTTCGCCGGTGGTGGATGGACGGGGGCGGAAAGCCGCGTGCTGGATTCGACCTGCGTCACGGTTGAAGACGGCGCGCTGCTCACCGCCAACGCGCTGCACAATGGTGACGGTGGCAGGATCGTGGTGGCCGCCAATGATAGTCTCGTTTTCCAAGGTGTTTTGCAGGCGCTTGGTGGAGCGCAGGCCGGCGATGGCGGCGTGGCGGAGTTGCGGGCTGGCAAGGAATTGAGCATTGATCAAATCAGTGGTTGTGTCGATTTGAGCGCGGCCTGCGGACGTGCGGGCAGCCTACTGTTGCTCTCCAGCGAGTGGGAGATTTCCAATCGCTGCCTCGGAGTGGTTGCAACGAACTCGCTGAATGCCGAGGACGTTGGAAACTTCCTCAATTCGGCCAATCTCACGATTCAAACCGCCGTGGGTAACGCTGGCGGTAGCGGCAATGTCGTTCTGAGCGGCACGGTCGTCTGGAACTCGACGAACGCGCTCACCATCAACGCCGCTTGTGACTTTCAGTTGATCGAGAAGGCCGGTGACGCCGGTGTGATTGATGCGCAGAGCGCTGGCGGAGTCACGATCAATACCGGTCGATTCGTGTCGCTGGAAACTGGCACAAGCATCAGAACGGGGACTGGTGATGTCCTCATCAACGCCAATCAGCAGTTGAGTTCCGACCCGGGACAAGCGGGCATCATCCTGGGCGGCGATATCACGACGGGTGGCGGGAATGTGAGCCTGACGGGCGTCGGAGTGACGAGCACCGGAGGGACGGTGAATGCGGGAAGTGGCACGATCCTCATCGACGCGACGACAGCGAAGCTGGGCAACATCACGACGGGAACCGCAGGCACCGTGGTGTTGGGCGAAGCCGGTGGCGACAATTTAAGCGGAACGGTGACACAGACTGGAGCCATCAACGCGGGCACGGTCACTGGCAACGGCGGTAGCACAGTCACGCTGGATGGCAGCAACACGGTGGTCAATCTGGGCGATTGGCAGAGCGCGGATGAGTTTGTGTTCAAGGACACGAGCGGTGGCTTGAATGTGACTGGAGACGTGGAGACGCGTGGTGGCGCGGCATCGATTTCGACGGCCGGAGGAGCGCTGGCGCTGGGCGACAGGAACGTCACGACGAATGACGGCAGTGTGAGCTTGGCGGGAGCGGGCGTGACCAGCACCGGCGGCGCGGTGAACGCGGGAGGTGGAACGATCCTGATCGATGGCAATGACGGCGCGGTAAATCTCGCGGGAGCGTTGACGACATCGAACGAAACGGCCACAGCCGTGCGGGTCATTGATGCGACGACAACGAAGCTGGGCAACATCACGACAGGCGCTGCGGGTACTGTGGTGCTGGGCGAAGCCGGTGGTGGCAATTTGAGCGGAGCGGTGACGCAGACCGGAGCCATCAATGCGGGAACGGTCACAGGGAACACCGGCAGTACAGTCACGCTGGATGGCAGCAACACCGTGGTCAATCTGGGCGATTGGCAGAGCACGGACGCGTTTGTGTTCAAGGACACGAGCGGTGGCTTGAATGTGATTGGAGACGTGGAAACCCGCGGCGGGGCGGCGATGATTTCGACGGCCGGAGGAGCGCTCGCGTTGGGCGGCAGCAACGTTACGTCGAATGGCGGCAATGTGAGCCTAGCGGGAACGGGCGTGACCAGCACCGGCGGAAGAGTGAATGCCGGAAGTGGCACGATCCTGGTCGATGGCAACGATGGCGCGGTGAATCTCGCGGGAGCGCTGACGACGACGAACGGAACGACTGCGGCGGTGCGGGTCATTGATGTGACGACGGTGACCTTGGGCAATGTCACTGCCGCAGGCACTGTCGTGCTGGGCGAGGCCGGGGCGGATGGTTTGAGCGGCGCAGTGACTCAGACGGGAACCATCAGTGCCGCAGGTTTGATCCTGGCAGGCGATGGCGATTTCACCCTGACGGCGACGACCAACGCGATTGGCACCGTGGCTACGCTCGGTGCCGTGGGTTCTCTTGCGTTGGAGAACAGCATTGGCCTCACGATTGGTCGCATTGACACGGCGGGCGGTGTGAGCGTCGCGGGAGACATCCGCATCTCCAGTGTGAACGGCATGGTTATTCGCGAGAACGTCATCTCGCAGGGCGGCATCATTGATTTGAGCGCGTCCAGCTTCGTGTTGAATGGCGCGACGATTGCCAGCGCAGGTGGCGCGGCCGTGACTCTCACCGGCAGCCAGTTCACACTCACCAATCAACCCATTATCCAAGGCGTGCTCCAGGGCACCGGCGGTGCCGCGCAACTCGTCTTGACCGAGTCGAATCTCACCCAGGGCATGGATTACATCATCGAGGAGGGTAAAATCAGCGCGGGCAGCCGCAGCTACACGTTCCAAAACATGTCCGCGCTGCGCATTGACTTCGGCTCCGGCAACGACCGGGCGGCCACCGACTACTTCAGCTTCACGCAGGTGCTCAACGGTGGCGGCGGCACGAACCAGCTCCTGGTGGCGGGCATCCAGCAGACTGTTTCGCCGCTCGCGAAGCTTGGCTTTGGCAGCATCTCCTTCAGTGGATTCTCGACGACGCAAATCGTGCTCGACGGCACGCCGTTTGGCTCGCTGCTGCTGCAAAGCGTCGCGCCGGGCGGTGGCGGCGGTGGAGGTGGTGGCGGCTCATCGCAGACGAACAATTTCAGTGGCACCTCAGTTGGCGGTGCCGCAGGGCTGGCCGGGGCGCTTGGAGCGACGGGCGGAAGCACCGCCGCCGTCACCAGCGGGCTGCTTTCGAACGTGACGGCCACCATGGGGCAGAACCTCGGCTTCGTCTCTGCCGGTGGCGGTGCGCCGCCGAGTCTCAATGCGCAATCCCAGATGAGTTCGGCCACCTCCGCCGCAGTGGAGAGCGAGTTGAACGCCGCGCTTGGCGGTGACGGTACGATGGGCGTGCGTTCCAGCACCGGACTCGTCTCGGTGAATCCGCAGGGGCCGCCGCCGAACGCGGGAACTGTGGCACAACTGGACGCGAGCATGGGCCTGGCGGCACTGAGCGAGCTGTCATTCGGGGTGTTCGGGGTCAGCGAGGTGACGTTGAACAATCAGTTCGGCGCACAGGCGCTCAATCTCGGCGGCGCGCCGCCTTCGTCCCCGGTGCGGCAGAAGATGGCGCAGATCGCGAGCCCGGAGTCCTTCAGCACGCTTTCCGCGAGCTTGGGAGGCGACGGCATTGCCCGCGTCGAGAGCGCTTCAGGTGTGATCGCCATGGATTTGCAAGGACTGGGCATTCCATTCGAGGCGAGGGTCAATTTGATGGGCATCATCTCCGTGGGTTCGCTCGGGGAGCTCATGCTCGCCCTCGGCGGCACGGGGGAATCCGTCGTCAATGACTCGCATGGGCTGGTGAGCATGCACGCTGCGGGCACGGCTCCAGGAGTGGAGGTTGCATCAGCCATCCTGGCCATGCTCTCCGCTACGGACATGAGCCGGATGTCGCTCATGCTGGATGGGAACGGCGCGGGTTTGATGCAGCCGGAGGATGGCATCCAGAGCGCCGCTTTTGACGCGGCACAGCCTGGTCCGTTTGTGAAGGCACATCTCGCTGACGCCACCAGCCCGCAAAGTGTGGAGGAACTCGACCATGCCGCCCGCTGAACACGCGCACCCTTTTATGAAAACGTTTTCCAGCCTTCATTTCGTCGTGCTCATCATCGCTATGCAGATGCTGGCGGTTCACGGCCTGGCCCAGGACACGGCGGGCTCAGGCGCGGGAAATCTGGTGGAACGAGTCCGCCCGCCGGAGCGGCAGGCACCGCCAACAGCGCCTGCGGAAAACAAAACAGACGCGCAGGACGCGAAACCCGGTGACGCGGGCGATCCCAAGCCCCTCGGCGTGAACATGCACGGCTTGCAGTTGATCACGAAGAAGGCCAAGCCGCTGCCGCAGGACATGCGCGGTGTCCTCGTGGTCGATCCGGCACTGCATCTGCCGAAAAATCTCGCCACGGAGCTGGAGGGAGAGTTTCTCGGCCAGCCGCTCAGCATGCTGCTGCTGAACCGCATGGTGAAGAAGATCAACAAAGCCTACCAGACCACCGACTTCCCGCTGGTGGACGCTTATCTGCCGGAACAGGACATCACCACCGGTCAGGTGCAGGTCATGGTGCGTGAGGCCGTGCTCGGTGAGGTGCGTGTCGAAGGCGCGCAGCGCTCCTCACCTGAATACATGCGCCGTCAGGTGAGCGTGGCATCTGGCGCACGCATCGACACGCGGATGATCGCGCGCGATGTCTCTTGGCTGAACGAGAACCCCATCCGCAACGTGAACGTCATCTACGAGCGCGGCAAACAGGAAGGCACCAGCGACTTGGTCTTGAAGACGAAGGAATCACGGCCCGTCCAGGTCTATGCGGGCTACGCCAACACCGGCCTGCCTGCCACCGGAAGGAATGAAATCACCGGCGGCTTGAACTGGTATCAGGTGCTCGGTACGGAGCAGTCCCTCAGTTATCAGTTCTCCGGTAATCAGGAACTCGACCGGCTGAAGGCCCACGCCCTGGTGTGGAGCGTGCCGTTTCCGTGGCGGCACCGCCTGCAGCTCATCGGCGTCATGGCTGAGAACGCCGTGCAGTCCGGTGCCACCGGCTTCCCGTTGGACATCAATGGCAAGAGTCGCCAGTTCTCCGGCGCATACACGATCCCGCTCGCTAGCGCCTGGAGCCGGGTGAAGCACAAGGCCATCCTCGCCGCCGACTACAAGAGCACCACCTCGGACATCCTCTTCGGCGGCACGTCGCTGGCCACCAGTGACGCACAGGTCTTGCAGTTCCGCCTTGGCTATGACCTCACGGTCACCGACAAGTTGGGCTACACCCGTCTCAGCCTCGCCGCCGTTCACAGCCCGGGCAATTTGATCGCCCGGAACAACTACGCGGCCTTTGACCAGCTCCGTGCGCAGTCACAGGCCGAGTACTGGTATGGAGTGGCGGAGCTGGAGCGTCTAGTGCGCCTGCCCAGGGGCTTTTCCATCGCGGCGCACGTCGTCGGGCAGTATACGGAAAACCGCCTCCTGCCTACCGAGCAGATGCTCGCTGGCGGCTACCGCACCGTGCGCGGCTACGTGGAAAGCACGGCCCGTGGCGACTCCGGACTCCGCGGTACCGTGGAGCTGAACCTGCCGCCATTTCACTTCTTTGGCGGCGAGGAGGACACACTGCACAGCTTCCTCTTTTACGACGGCGCTTATTTGACCAGCACCGGCGAGTTCGTCTCCGAGCCGGATCAGAACCTTCACAGCGCCGGCCTGGGCCTGCGCTATAGCGTGAGTGACCATCTTGACGTCCGTCTGGCCTATGGCTGGGCGCTGCGCCATTCCGGCATCACCAACGCGCCCGCCGGACGCTTGCACTTTGGCATGAACATGAAGTACTAGCTCCATGAAGAAGCAAAAGCACGTCAGCCTGAAGTTTGTGGTCAAACTGCTGCTCGCAGTGCTGCTGCCGGCCCTCTGGCTCAAGGACACCCGGCTGGGCGTGGAACAGGAAAACCTCACGCTGGACTGGCGCTTTCAGGCGCGTGCGGCGGCAGACCCTGCCGCGCCTCCCCAGGTGCTCGTCGTCGGCATTGATGAGGCGGCGCTGGCCGCGTTTGGCCGCTGGCCCTGGCCGCGTTCGGTTCATGCTGAGCTGCTCAAGCGGCTGGTCGATCGTCCTCCAGCCACCGTGGCTTTCGACCTGCTCTTTAGCGAACCCAGCGCCGATCCGGCCATCGATCAGGCTTTTGGGGACGCGCTGGTGCTCCTGCCTTCTGCCATCACCGCCGCTGCCGCCGAAACCCTGGAGCACATCCCGAAGTACACGGCCGAATATGCGGGCAACACCAAGGCGATCTCCCGCATCCAGGGCGATCCCGCGCGTCTTTTTGGCGATGACACCGTGCTGCTCCCTGTCCAGATCATCGCGGAGAGTTCCCACGTCGGCTTGGTGAACTCCCCGCCCGGTCCTGACGGTGTCCGCCGCCAGTTGCCGCTAGTTGTGCGCTGCGGGAGCCATGTGTTCCCCAGTTTGGTGCTGCAGGCCCTGTTGCAGAGCGAGGGCCTGGACACTGATGCCGTCGAGGTCGTTCTGGGTCGTCATGTGCGCGTCACCGGCCCCCGGAAAACCTGGGAAATCCCGGTCGATGACCGAGGGCAGATGACCATCAACTACCGCCGTCCTGACAGCTTCTCCTTCTTCCCATATTCCGGGTTGCTGGCCCAGTTGCAGGCGCAGGGGGGCAAGGAATGGCCCAAAAATTTCCCTCCAGTCGAAGGCCAGATCCTCTTTATCGGTCAATCCGCCGCCGGTCTGTCCGATCTCGGCCCCACGCCGCATGGCCCGTTGATTCCGCTGGTTTTGATTCATGCCAACGCCCTGGGCAACATCCTCAGCGGCGATTACATCCAGCACCCGGATCAACGCATCGTGATCGCTTCCTGGATCATGCTCGGGCTGCTCACCAGCCTGCTGCTCCGGCATGTCTCCATCTGGCTTTCCGTGCTGGTGCCGACGCTCCTCATCGGCTCCTACATCTTCGGCGCTTTTCAGGTTTTCCAGACATCCAGCCTGCAACTGCCCCTCGTCTGGCCCGTGTTTGGCTTCGTGCTAGTCGAAGGTGCTGCCATCCTTCACCGCCTAGTCATTGAGCTGCGCGCCAAAAGCCGCATCAAAGGCATGTTTGGCACCTACCTCTCCCCTCAGGTGGTGGAGCAGATGATCGCCTCCGGCGAGGAGCCGAAACTCGGTGGCCAGCAGTCCGCGATCACCGCCTTTTTCAGCGACATAGCCGGCTTCTCCTCCTTCTCCGAGAAACTCTCCGCCGAGCGGCTCGTGACCCTGATGAACGACTATCTCACCGAGATGACCGACATCCTCCACGACAACGGCGGCACGCTCGACAAGTTCATCGGCGACGCCATCGTCGGCATGTTCGGCGCGCCGTTGTATTTCAAAGGCCACGCCTATCATGCCTGCCGCGCCGCCCTGCTCATGCAGCAGCGTCAGCTCGAGCTGCGGGAAAAATGGCGGAAAGAAGGTGGCTGGCCGGAGATTGTGTTCGACATGCAGACCCGCATCGGCCTCAACTCCGGCCAGGCCATCATCGGCAACATGGGGTCCCGCCGCCGCTTCAACTACACCATGATGGGGGACACCGTGAACCTCGCCGCTCGCAGCGAAAGTGGCGCGAAAAGCTACGGCGTTTACACCATGATCACCAGCGAGACCAAGACGCTCGCCCAGGCCCACCAGGACGACATCACCTTCCGCTTCCTCGACCGTATCATCGTCAAAGGCCGCAGCAAACCCGTCGAAATGTACGAACTCGTCGGCTTCAACATCGCCATCTCTCCCGCGACCCAGGAATGCCTCTCCATCTACCAGCGCGGCATGGAGTGCTACCTCGCCCAGGACTGGGACCAGGCCAAAAGCCACTTTGAGAACTCCGCCCAACACGAGACCCACCAGGACGCCAATCCCTCTCTGGTGCTGCTCCAACGCTGCGAAGTCATGAAAAATAACCCGCCTCCCCCCGATTGGGACGGCGTTTTTGTGATGAAGACGAAGTGAGCCGCCAGGCTCAAAACAGCAAAAGTGCTCCCGGTGGGATTCGAACCGCAACCAAGGGATATGCCGGCCCTTCATGGGTGGATGTTGCTGGACGTGGCGAAGAAATGGACGCGGCGGTGTCATCCTGCATGGATTCGGTGCCGGGAAGTTTTTTTGCATTGTGAGGCGGCTGGAAAAGCGGTGTGTCTTGCCTCGCTTCACCGCCTTGCAATGACGACGATTGTCTGGAATAGTCAGGCTTCGCCATCCTGAGTCATGAGCCACCACGAAGCTGTCGAATATCATGCGTATCATCAAGCCGCCGCGCCTGTTGGAGTTCGCTCGCCTGCATCCAAACGCCGCGTCTTCGCTACTGCGCTGGCTGGCGGTGGCGTAGAAGGCACGCTGGCAGAACCGCGCCGAAACCCGCGCCGACTTTCGCCACGCGGATGAAGTTCGCGTTTCCAGCAACCGCCCCGTCACCATTTTTAACATCTCCGGCAACTCCTACCGCCTCCTGACTGCCATCCACTACGACACCGGCAAGATCTACATCCTGGATCTCCTCACACACGCGGACTACGACAAGAACACCTGGAAAACACGCCTATGACCACCACCGCCGCACTCCGCCAGCCAGCCTCCGCCTTCACTGTTCCGGCCACCATCTCCGGCCTGTGGGCGCTGCATCCGCTCACGCAGATCAAGAGCGCAAGAAGCTACGACATCGCCAGCACGCTTTGCACACGGCTGGCCGGGCGTCGTTTGTCGTCGGTGCAAAAGGAATACTTCCGCGAGCTGTCCGAGCTGGTGGAGGCTTACGAAGACGAGCACGGACTGCTGGAAGAAACCGAGCGCGGCCTGCGGGCGCTCGCTGCCAAAGTCTGAAACGCCTGCATCATCATCGGCAGCCATGAACCGCCAGCGGCACAGTTTCAAGACCCTGCCCGGCGACTACGACACGCTCTGCCGCGCTGTGTGGCTGCCGCGTCTCATCCGTGACAAGGTGGACCGTGCGGCGGCGCTGGCAGCCATCGAACCGCTGTGGGGATATGAGAAGGCCATGACAAAAGATCAAGCCGACTGGTTCGAGCTGGTGGCCGATCTCATCGGCGACTATGAGGCCAGCACGGAGAAGAAAACGAAGCCGTTGCCGGTAGCCGTGCGCCTTGCCGGACTGCTGGAAGCGCACGCCATGAAGGCGGCGGACCTGGGGCGACTGCTGGAGCCGAGCATGGGCAGCAAGATCGTGAACGGCACGCGGCAACTGACCACCACGCACATTCGCAAGCTGGCGCGTCACTTTGCCCTGCCTGCGGATTACTTTCTGGAGGTGTGAAGAGAAGTGGGCCTTGGCTGCCGAGTGAAAGTGTCCAAGAAGTGTCCAAGCGGACTGTTGCCAAGGCGGTTTTGATCCGTGCGTAACTCACGGACAATCAATGAGTGCTCCCGGTGGGATTCGAACCCGCAACCAAGGGATTATGAGTCCCCTGCTCTAACCGTTGAGCTACAGGAGCGTACGCACGGAGCTGCGGAGTATGCACTCGCCACCAGCAGCGGCAACTGGTGTTCTTATTCTGTCGCCTCAGATTTTCTCGGCCTCGATTTCGAAGAGGAAGTCGAAGTCCTCCTTCTGCAGCAAGCTGGTGAAGCCGCCTTCGCCGAGGACGTTGTTGACCATGAGGTTCTTCTTGTGCTGTAGGGTCATGATTTTCTCCTCGATGGTGCTCTTGGTCAGCATGCGGTAGGCCATGACGGGCTGCGTTTGGCCGATGCGGTGGGCGCGGTCGATGGCCTGGTTTTCCACGGCAGGATTCCACCATGGATCATACAGGATGACATACGACGCGGCGGTGAGATTCAGACCGCTGCCGCCGGCTTTAAGCGATAGCAAGAACACGCTGGCATTTTCATCCTCTTGGAAGCCTTTCACGATGCCCGCACGGTCGGTGCTCGCCCCGGTGAGCCAGTGGTAGGGCAGTTTCATCTCATCCAGCTTCGTGCGGATGATTTTGAGCATCGACACGAATTGGCTGAAGAGCAGCACCTTGTGGCCTTCATCATGCAGTTCCTGGAGCAGTTCGAGCGTGGCGGTGAGCTTGGCACTTTCTTCGTTCTCGGCGGTCTTGTCCACGAGCGCGGGATGGCAGCAGATCTGCCGCAGCCGGGTCAGCGCCTGGAGGATGGCAAAGCGGCGGCGGTTCACCATGTCAAAGCCGGAACTGCTGAGCACGAGGTGCTGCGCTTTGGCCAGTTCCTCTTTGTACAGCTCCGCCTGCCGTCCGCTCATCTCGCTGAGCAGGTTTTCCTCACTGCGGGAGGGCAGATCGCGGGCGACCTGGTTCTTGGTGCGACGCAGTAGGAACGGCCGCAAGCGTGCGGCAAGGCGTTCGGAGGCCTTGGCATCCTTGCGGCGATCGAAATGGCGGTGGAAGTAGGCACGTTCGCCCAAGGCTCCTGGCGTGGCGAAGGTCATGAGGCTCCACAGGTCGAGCAGGCGGTTTTCCAGCGGTGTGCCGGTCAGCACGAGGCGATTGTCCGCGCGGAGCTGCCGTGCGGCCTTCGCTGCCTTGGAATCAGGATTTTTGATTTGCTGGCCTTCATCCAGGATCGCCGCCAGGAAGCGGATGGTGGACAGCTCATCGATGGCATTGCGCATCTGCGCGTAGTTGATGACGAGCACGTCGATCTGTGTCTGCACCAGGTTGAGATCAAACATGTCGCGGTCATGCAGCACGAGCACGCGCAGGTCGGGGGAGCCTTTTTTAAATTCCAGCGCCCACACGTCCAGTACGGACTTCGGACACACGACCAGCACCGGCAGGTGCGGCCCGTCGGCTTTTTTGCGCGAGCGCAGCCACAGCACCCAGGCGATGGCTTGCAGCGTTTTGCCCAGGCCCATGTCATCCGCCAGGATGCCGCCGAAGCGGTTCGAGGTGAGGTAGGTCAGGAAGTGGTAACCATCGATCTGGTAAGGCCGCAACGTGACCTGTAGCGCCTCGGGCACCGGCGGACGCAGCTCGAGCTTCGCTTCCTCCATGCGCTCAACGATTTTCGCCCAGGCCTTCGGATTGACGATTTCCGCCGCGTTTTCCTGCGCCAGTTGCCGCCAGTGCATGCGGTGCGCCTCGGTGCTGTTTTCATCGAGATCAATGCCGAGCCGGTCGAGCAACTGCATTTGCTCCTCGCTCAGCTCAATCTTCACGCGCCGCCACGAGCCATCGGCCAGCCGCACGAAATCGCCCTTCGCGGCGATGAGCTTACGGATGTCAGCGGGTTTCAAATCCGCGCCTTCGATGTCAAACACCAGCCGCAGGTCTAGCCAGTCGATGCTGCCTGCCTGCGTGGCTTCGATGCGCACCCGGGCGATCAGCGGATCGGCCAGGATGGACTGTAGCTGTTCATCCGCCTGCAAACTCACGCCGTCCGGCAGTTGCGCAGCCCATTGATGAAACATATCGGGGAAATCGCGTGCCATGCGCACGCGCCAGGCATCGCTTTCCATGTCCCAGGTGCGGCGGAGCTGGTTCAGCAGCTCCTCGGCGGTGCGCAGCGCCCGGCGGTCGCGGCAGACGATGGCGTCCTCAATGTCAGTCGTTTTTTTTTCATCCACCGGCTGCCAGCCGGAAATGCGCAGCGTCTCGCGCGTGCGGCCCTCGCCGTCCACCGCGTCCGCCTTGAGCGTGACGAACTCGGCACCGCCGGAGGGCGACTTCGCTATGCATGAAGCGGTGATGTTGACATGCAGATATTCATGCCGCACGCGGCTCTGGATCGACTTCGGTACCTCGATGGCGATCTCGCGCATGAAGGCGATGCCCTCAGGCGTGGCCAGTGCGTCCAGTGGCATCGTGATAGCTGCCTCCAGCCGCGATTCATCCGGCAGCCACACCGGGCCGCAGAACAGCGTATCCGCGCTCAAATAAAACGTCTGCACTCCGCGCAGAATGCGCAGTGGCAGCGGGGCAGGGGCGTCCTCCGCAGTTTCGAGCTGTAAGGTGAGGTTCAGGCCGTCATCGCTCAACAGCGTGGCCCAATGCAGCGGTGCCGCGACGCGCTGAAACGGTGTCTCATCCAGCGTGACGAGACGCTCATGCAGCGCGGGTTGTTGGAACAGTGTGGCCAGCCATTGCGCGTGATGTTTCGTCTCCAGCCGGAAGGCATCGTTCCAATCTTCCTCGCTTTGTGCCAGGCAGGAGATCAGCAGCAGCTCCGCCGCTCCTGAAGTGATGATCTTGCCGTCGCGGTGGTCCTTGCGCAGCGTATTGAGCAGCGCGGCATCCACGCTGGCAAACGGCGCGGTCGTCTCAGCGCAGAGGCGCAGCTGCAGCCGCGCGTCATTCACCGTGATCAGCAGGCGGAAGTCGCATGCACGTGGCGGCTGGTCGTCCGTAGGCTGTGCGTCCTGCCGTGCGTCGATGAACTCACGAATGCGCTGCCGCCACATCGGCACAGTGCTGGCATGCCGCCACTCACGCAGCGCCTCGCGGGTGCCGTCCACGTCGGCCATGCCACGCAGGAAGGCGGGCACGGCGAGCCCTTTGTCCGCCAGCGCCAGCGCTACGTATTTCCAGAACTCACTCAAATTTTTCGGCGGTTCCGGCCACAGCGCTACGGGCTCCATGCTCTGGATCGCCCACTTCGGGTGCAGTCGGACCATGTCCTGGTCGAAGATCTTGCCGGTGAGCCGCACGCGCTCATAGCGCTTCTCCATCTTGCTCAAATAGTTCTCCTCATCCGGTGTCAGCGCGCGGTCGAGCTTCTTGGTCAGGTTCTGCTCAAAGTCCTCTTCCTCCACCGGCGTCTGCGGCAGCGTGCCACGCGCCTCGCGGCGTTGCAGGGCCACCAGCGTGGTGCAGAGCGCCAGATTTTCCAGCGCCTCATCGCCATCCACATCCGTTTCGCCATGCCAGCCGAGGGCGCCGCGCAGCCAGCGCACTTGAGCGGGGCGGTCGTCCAGCCGCACCTCGGCCATCATCTCATCCTCCATCAGTTCCAGTCCTCTTACCGCATCGTCATCCACGAGGCGTTCCGCCTCATGGCGTGTGCGTTCATCGAACGGGCGGAGCAGAAGCGGGAGGTCGGAAAGGAGGCTGGTCATGTGCAAAATGGAGCCGCGCGCCGGGCAGCGGCGGGCGAACCGGAGCGATAGCACGGACAGGAGCCTTTGACAAAGTCGCGATCCGTCTTTTTCACCGATTGGCGCATCTCCCTAGTATCCAGAGGTTGCCCGAGGCCCAAAATTCGGCCAAAACAGGCGCATGCTCGCTCCAGTACTCACGCCCGACGGTTTTCTCACCCACGAAGGCGCGGCGGAAGCCGCTGCGGACCGAAAAATCGCCGCCGCAGGCTCCCCTGGCGCGATTTTTCGCGTTTTAAGCACCGACCTGCTCACGGCGGAGCTCAATCCCTCCTGGCGCTGGCTGCGTGAGTTTGCGCAGCAGTTTTTCACTCGCCTCTGCCAGACGAAGGACGCGCTGGCCACCGAACCGCCGCACGCGAGCGAACGCGCCATGTTTCTCCTCACCGCGCCGCCCTTCGCCGGTGCCGAATACCTCACGCCGGAGCTGCTGGAGCGCTGGTGGCGCGATTTGGCCCAACACCTCGCCGCAATCGCGGGAGACAACGTCGAAACTTGGCTGCGCGAAGCCTGCCCCGCCTGGCATGTCGTCGGTCGCGTCACGTTTCATCTCGCGGAGAACAAAACCGACACGCAGCGGCCTTTTGCCTTCCTCGCGACGTTCACCGAAAAACTCAGCGCCACCGGCCAGCCGCAGCATCTACCGCTCGCTCGCGCCTTGCAGCTCTACGCGGGCCAGAAAGATCAAACCGCGCTCAACGCCCTGCTCGCACCCGTGCGCACCGCCGCCGAGAAATCGAAGCTCCTGCGCGAGTGGCTCGAAACGAAGCGGCTCTTCCAACCCATGGCCATGTCGCCGCAGGAGGCGTTTCGCGTCTTGCGCGAGACCGCCGTATTTCAAGAGAGCGGCATCGTCATGAAATTGCCCGACTGGTGGCGCAGTGGCAAAGGCCCGCGCCCGACCGTTTCCGTCACGATTGATGCGCCGAAAAAAACCTCCCTGCACGCCGGAGCGCTGCTCGGCTTCAAAATCGAGCACAGCCTTGATGGCGAGCCTCTGACCGCCGCCGAATGGGAAAAACTACTCAGCGCCGACACCGGCCTCGTTTCCCTGCGCGGCAAATGGATCGAAGTCGATGGCGCGCAGCTCCAGCAGGTGATGTCCCATTGGAAAAAAGTGCAGAATGCCACAGGCGAAGGCGGAATCGGCTTCCTCGACGGCATGCGGCTGCTCGCAGGCTTCGATCCGCGCCAATTGGCCGCAGCGGATGAAAGCGTCGAGATGGTGCATGACTGGAGCGACATCGTGGCGGGAAAAAATCTCGCGCAAATGCTCGATCAGATGCGCGATCCCGCCGAAGCGCCTCCGCCGCCGAATCTCCGCGCCACGATGCGACCGTATCAGCTCAAAGGCTTCGCATGGCTGCAATTCATGACACGACTTGGCCTCGGTGCCTGCCTCGCCGACGACATGGGCCTCGGCAAAACCCTGCAAGTCATCGCGCTCCTGCTCGCACGGCAAAACGCATCCCAAACGCCCGCCCTCCTCATCGTTCCCGCCTCCCTCGTCGGCAATTGGAAGGCCGAAGTCGCCCGCTTCGCGCCCGATCTGAAACTCTTCATCGCCCATCCCTCGCAAACCTCGCGCGAGCAGCTCGACCTCGCGGTCAAACATCCCACCGAAGCCTTGCACGGCTGCGACGCGATGCTCACCACCTACCAGTTCCTCCAACGCACCGAATCCTGGCAGTTGCATCCCTGGAGCGTCGTCATCCTCGATGAAGCGCAGGCCATCAAGAATCCCGGCAGCGCCAGCACTAAGGCCGTAAAGCGCTTGCAGGCCACCACACGCATCGCCTTGACCGGCACACCCGTCGAAAACCGTCCCGGCGATCTCTGGAGCCTCTTCGACTTTCTCAATCCCGGCCTGCTCGGCGGTTCCTCTGCCTTTTCGGATGCCATCAAGCGCTGTGCGAAAAGCAGCGAAGGTTTCGCGCCTCTTCGCCGTCTCGTGAAGCCCTACATGCTGCGCCGGATGAAGACGGACAAGTCCATCATCACCGATCTGCCCGACAAAATCGAAACGAAGGCATGGTGCGGCCTCACCAAACGCCAGGCCACGATTTACGCCAAGCTTGTCGATCAACTCGCCAAAATGCTCGCTGACAAAGACATGGAGCCGATCCGGCGTCAGGGCCTCGTGCTTGGCTTCCTGATGAAGTTCAAACAGATCTGCAATCATCCAAGCCATTGGAATGGCGACGGCGCTTGGAACCCCGAAGACAGCGGCAAATTCACCCGCCTCGCCGAAATTTGCAGCGAGCTCGCCGAGCGCCGCGAACGCGCGCTCATCTTCACGCAGTTCGCCGAGACCTGCGATCCGCTCGCCCGCTTCCTTGCCACCGTTTTTGGTCGCGAAGGACTCATCCTGCACGGTGGCACCGCCGTGAAAAAGCGCCCGCAGCTCGTCGAATCCTTCCAGCAGCCCGGCGGCCCGCCCTTCATGGTCATCAGCGTCAAAGCCGGCGGCACCGGCCTCAATTTGACCGCCGCCAGCCACGTCATCCACTTCGACCGCTGGTGGAACCCCGCCGTCGAAAACCAAGCCACCGACCGCGCCTTCCGCATCGGTCAGAAGCAGAACGTCATGGTTCATAAATTCGTCTGCCAGGGCACCATCGAAGAACGCATCGACGCCCTCATCGAAGAAAAAATGTCTCTCGCCCAAGACCTCATCGGCGAAGGCAGCGCCGAAAAACTCCTCACTGACATGGGCGCGGACGAACTGCTGAGCTTCGTGAAGCTGGATGTGAATGCGGTAACGGAGTGATCAGGAGCGCGGACCGCCGAGTCCGCAGCAGGTTCTCAGACCGGAGATAGCGCAGATACGGTCAAAGCGTGATAAACAGAAAACCGCTTGGGGTCGCTCAATCCGCAGTTGCTTTGCAGAGTGCTGCGGACTCGGCGATCCGCGCTCCGAGTTTCACTTCCCTTTCACCCCCAGTCTCGCGAGATTCGTGGGCTGAAAGTTCTCGCTGCTGGCATCCAATTCGTGAGTACCCTGGTTCATCTGGCTCAAAGACAAAAAGTGTGACCGTCCCTCGGAAGTCACCAGATACAGCGTCCACATGCTGGGCGAAATCAGCATCAGCTTGGGGCTGGTCACGGTGTAAGTCTCCCCGTTGGCCGTCGCGATCTCAAAAGGACAGAATGATGCTCACGAGATAAAGCTGGGGGCACGCTCACTTCAACTCCATCACCAAACGAAACCCATAGTCGTAGATGCGAAGTGTAGGGGGGACATGTTCGCGATAGGAGGAACTCAGGCGGGTGGAAAGATCGCTGCGGAACGAAGCACCGCGCATCACCCGATCTTTTTGTGCTGCATTCCACCAATCAGCTACCCACTCACAAACATTGCCGCCCATGTCGTAAAGGCCCAGTTTGTTCGGCTTGAAGCTCATCACCGGGGCCGTGGTCGGAAAGCCGTCGTTGTATCCTTCGATGTACTTCTGCGAGGGAAACTTCTCTTTCCAGGCCATGTCGGTATAATTACCGGCTTTGTCCCTGGTTTTCGGCGGGTAATCACCGCCCCATGGAAACCCAGCTGTTTGTTTGCCACTCAGGAACTCAGGAGTGATGCCTTCCGGGCGTTTCTCGTCCCTTCCAATGCCCACTGCCCAACTCCATTCTTCGTCCGTCGGCAGCCGGTAGGATCTGCCTTCTTTCTTGCTGAGCCACGCGCAGAACGCTTGCGCTTCTCCCCAACTCACACCAACAACGGGATGATCATCTTTGTCCCCGCAAGGGATGCCGTCTTTCTGCTGGTTCATCCAAGCTCCGTCCACGCCCGGCACAGCGGCGGTATATACCGCGTAGTCCTGCCGCCTCGTCTCGTGAATGCAGAACATCACTTCGATGCCTTTCACGGGGAGAAATTTCATGCCCAGCGTGTTGGTGAAGCCGTCTTTGATGCCGGTTACAGCAGGGATGATGGGAGCAGGTGGCTTCTTCGCCGTGCCTCCTGCAACAGTGAGTTGATCAGGGCTGGAGTCACGACTGCTCAGCGACTCGCGATACTCCCTCACCAGCTTTGCATCCGGCACTCGGTCTCCTTTGATGAAATCCGTTTCCATCTGTTTCAAGCGCACTTCCAAAGGGCTGGTGAGGGTTTTGAGACTCGCGCTTCGTTGCGCTTCGATCCTCACATGTGCCGCACGGTAAATGGCACGGAGATTCTTTACTGCGACAGGCGTTTTTTCGTCATCGCTGTCAGCAGCGGCTTTTTTTCCGTAAAGAGCTTCTTTTTCGCTTCAAGTGCCATGATGCCATCCAAGTTTGCGGCAGCTTTTTCCGCAGCAATGGCCTTATCGATGCCGCCGAAGTAACTGGTGTTTAGTTGAGTGAGGGCAGCCTCAAACGGTGTTGTGACACGCTCAGCCTGAAGCTTGAGGAACTGCTCATTGAGCGTGGCGAGTTCGGGCGGTAACGCCGTCTGCTGGGCCGACACGGACCTGGGTACGAACAGGAGGCATGAGGCGAGAGCAACCACTGCCGCAGTGCAGGCTAGAGGTCTGTTGGCGGCTTGGCGGCTTGGCGGTAAGATAGAAGACATAACGTGTAGTTTAACGTGGTTAAACTGAGAGTTTTACGAAATGCGACCACAGAATGCAATCATCAATCTGAGCGTGGCGGCAGCCTGTGATGTGTCTGTCAAAGTAGCAAACGCTTGGTCCTATTTCATAAGCACCCCCACCTCGCTAAACTCGTCGCTCATCATCGGCGAAGGCAGCGCGGAAAAACTCCTCACCGACATGGGCGCGGAGGAACTGTTGAGTTTCGTGAAGCTCGACGTGAATGCGGCGGTCGGGTGATGGCTCAGGGAAGCTCCCCGGCGCGTTGAAGCGTCGCGTGAACCTGGGCGGGCGAGACACGAAACCGGCCTTCGACGATGAACCGACGCAGCAGCGGCGCCACCTCGTCGATCAGTGAGAAGGTGGTCAAGTGCGGCTAGATCAGCATCGAGATCGGCAGGTAGGCAGCCATTGGAAATGCCACGAGAATGCAACTCCGCCTCAAACGCATCCGGCCCCATCCCTGCCAGACGCGCCGCCAGACCTTTCGCAACGCCGCGAGAAGAATACAGCGCACAGGCGAGTTCCAGCCGAAGCTGATCTTCTGGAAACCTCGCGAGGCCGGGTTCATCAGGCAGGGTCAGTGCATGGGAGGATGTTATCCCACCGACGGCAACGGCCAACAGGAAATTCCGGTCCACAGGCTGCACTACTTTTGCGCCTCCAGCCAACCCTCAAGCACGCGCAGCCGCCAGCCGCAGGTGGGGCTGTGGATGAACGCATCAAGCTTGTCCCAAGCTCCGGGTGTCGATTTGATGGCCGAGACGATGCCCGTGCGCTGAATGGGTTCGAGCAGTTGCATGAACAACTCGCCGAGGTTGTTGCTGGCGTCGAGATGCAGGTCGCGCTTGGAGGGGTTGTTGAGCACCTCGACGAAGCCTTCAAGGGCCGGACGCCACTCGTGTGCCTCGCTGTCGGCAATGGCACGGACAAGTCGCAAATCCCACGCATACCGGCCGTGCGGAAAATCACGGGCATAGTTGCCGAGTGCTTGTACCACGGCCTGTTGATCAAATGCAATGCCGCGTTCGATTTTGAATCCCGCATAAGCGGTGGAGGCCTCCGCGACGGCGTCAATCCAGTTCATACCCGCGTGGCAGCGCGACTGGCGGAGCGTGTTGATCGCCAGTCGGGCCAACGCGGCTTCGCGTTTCGGACTGGTGGGAAACTCCTTCAGAAAAACAGTCATCCGAATGACCTGCGCCCGCGCCACCCGCTGGCGCACGCTGCGTTCAGGCTGTTTCACGGCCAGTTCCTTCTCCAATTCGTTCATCGGAGTTGAGGATGGCGTGATCACGCCGTTCCAGAAGCTCACGAAATCGCGGATCGGCGAGAAATAGGGATTCTCCAGGTCCATCGGCTTGCCTTTCATTCGGGCATCGAAGTAAGCCGCCAGCGCCGTGTCACTGACATCCGAAACGCCGAGCAGGGCGTCGAGATCATCCAGATGATTGAGCAGGGGCGTCGCTTTGACACCTGGAGCGTCACGCAAGACAGCCGCACGGATTTCTGTGAGCGCGCGCCGCAGCGCCACGCGGTCATCGGTATCCTCGAAAGCATGCCGCAGTTGATCCGTGAGCTTTTTGAGAGCCTCGCGGCTCCTCCAATCGTCCTCCCAGTAGTTTGTCGATGTGTCGCCCTTGCCGAGCCGTGCCGCCAAGTCCACTTCGACACGAAACATCGCGTAGCCGCCAGGTCGCCATTCGCCCAGCGTGCTTTCAGGTCGGAAAGTCCACCAAACCGCGCTCTTCGCGGCCTCGCTTCCTGGATGATCGGCCAGGAGTCGATCGTGCAGCTTTTTCGACCATGCCGCGTCATCCCGCTCAACCGCCCGATCCATGAAATACGGCGAGAATTCCGCGCGGGTTCGAAGTGCCGTGTGAAGTGCTTGTAGCGCCTCCAGCGCGGAGTCGCTACCCTGCGGCGACAAATTGAGAGCTTCCTCGTAGCAGCGAATCGCATGCGTCATCTCCTGCCGCTGATCAAGCATGGTCGCCGCAGTGTTATCTTCGACATGAGTCACCTGCGCATGCTGCCGAAGCTGATGTGATGGAGGGGGCAGTTGGGCCGTGGAGGACGGATTTCCAACGTAAACGTGCCCTCCGTCCAGCAAGCGCCACAAATACCGCTCCCATTCGTTGCCCTGCTTCAGCAAAGCTGCCGCTTTGTTCGCTGCATCCACCGCGCCCTGAACTTCCTGCGTGCGTTGCTGGAGCGCGTTGACGTTTTCGCGCCAATTTTGCGCCAGTTTCTCAGCCGAGTCTTCCCAGTCGTGATGCGCCGGCACCCAGTGCTCGAAGTCGGCGTCCTCAGCATGTCTGAGCGACTCTTCAAATCGTCCCTCGCTAAGATGACGAACGCGCAGGGTTCCGTGCAGCATTGCCAGGAATTCATCAGGCAGATCCTTGCTTCGGAGTAGCGACTCGAGCTGAGCAATCGGCCCAAAGGTCAGAATCGCCGACAGTCGTTGTTCCGATTCTCCCGGAAGATGCAAAGCAGGCCGAAGTTCCGAATTCAGGTGATAGCGTGCCTCGTCTTTGCCTTCCAGCATGTCCCAGAGGAGCGGCAGCGCGATGTCTGCGCGATTCAGCTCCAACCACGCATCCGCACGACGCAGCAGCACACCGCGACACAGCGGCGAGTCGGGGCACTGCTGCTCAAGATAGTCCAAGGCGCGGATGCCTGCGGCAAATTGCCCTACCTTCAGCTTTGCCACGGCCCGCGCTAGCAGCGCATCATCGCGTCCTGGTCCCGGCCGTGCCGCATCCACCAGGTGAAGACCCAGCGCAGGCTGCCCACGCATGATCGCCGACCACGCATGCAGCACCTCCCGAATAACGGCCCGTTCACCTTGATAGGCGGTCGTGTTTTCCGCCAAAGCCCGATCCAACCGCGACCACGCACGCAGAGAAGCCGTGCGAACAGCCGTAAGCGTTGGTGCCAGCGACTCCAGTACCCGATGATCGCCACCCGACCGCCGAAACATGAGTGCGCCGAGGTCCGTCTCGCTTTCCGCATCCAGCATGAAGTAGCCGAGCCGCAGAGCCACCACCGGCTCGGCGGCGATCTTGTCCCACGGCAGCATCTCGAGCTCCGGCTTCTCAGCGAGATCGTTCAAGAGCCATTCAATCTGCTGAAATGCACGTCGTCGAATCTCAGGATGATCGCGTTGCGCCGCCTGTGACAGGAAACCATCCAGAGCCTCGCCGAAATACTCCCTGAGTCGTGCGATCCCGGCTTTCCAGCCGATCACGTCCAATCCGAAGCGACCGTTCGGATAGCGCGTTTGATAGGCTTCGAAGGCCCGCCATGTTTCCGCCAGAAGATCTCTTGCCTTGGCGTTGTCCTGCCAGGCGTACCATCGCGACTGTTTCCATTCGTCTATTTTTACCAACGCCAGCATCAGCGTCGCCACTTCCGTTCGTGGGTGGTTGGGAAACGCGTCGCAGACCTGCTGGAAGAGCTCGGTGGCCTGCTGATGTCGCCGGTGGCGAAATTCGATCGCTCCAGCCTGGATCAGCCAGTTCGGGCGCAGGAAGTCGGCGGCGGCATCAGCCCTGGTCCGAACCTCAGCCACGGCTGCGTCGCGCTCGGCCTGCCACGCCAGCGTGCGCTCGCCTGCCTTCTCTTTCGGTTCATCCCATCGCCCGCGCTCCATCTCATCAAAGAAACCGTCGTCGGCATGGCTGTGATCGACCCGCCAATGCAGGAATTCGGCGACTTCCTGAGTGCGTGCTGCCTCGCCCTGGCTGAGGAGATCCAGCATGTCATTGAGGACATTGGCAAAGCGCTTCCGGTAGTCGCCCCGGCGGTTTTCGTCGAGCAGGGCCGTCACCCGCAGCTTGAGGTCAGCGGCCGACTGCATCGTCCAGTCGTTGGCGAGTTCAGCCACCGCCCCGAACAGATTCGCCTCACTCATTCCTTCGTCTTTCGCAGGCTCCCACTCGGCCACAATGGTTTGCAATGTCTTGCCTGGAAATCGTTCAGGATACTCGCTGAGCGCTCCCGGATGGGCCTCCAACGGCGAGGCGGACGCCACGATGAGCAGGGAGAGGGTGAATCGCAAAGGCAGCGGCATGCTCGGAATCTATCACAACTCAAACGTCGGCAAGATGGGAGAATGGATTTCTGTGGTCTGACGCTGGTCGTTCTCGACGTGAACACCGCCGTCGTGTAAAATCCGCTCATGTGGTGGTCCTACGAAGACGTGCGTGAACAGAAAGAGCGGCTGCAACGCGAGATCGCGAAGCGGAAGAAGCGTGGCGAGAAATTTGAGGTGCTGCCGGCGCCGGCGGGGCAGAAGAAGCTCTGCACGACGTTCTGGGGGCAGGCCTGGTGCAAGAACCTGGAGTCGTATCAGCAGTATGAATCCCGTCTGCCGCGCGGACGCAGTTACCTGCGCCAGGGGAAGGTGTGCAATCTGAAAATTGATGCGGGGCAGCTCAGCGCCGTCGTCGCCGGATCGGAACTCTACGAGACGAGCATCCTCATCCAGCCGCTGCCGAAGAAGCAGTGGCAGAAGATCGTGAAATCAGGCGCGGGGCAGGTTGGCTCCATGCTCGACCTGCTGGCCGGAAAACTCGGTGATGGCTTGATGGCGGTGCTCACGGACAAAGACGACGGGCTGTTCCCAAAACCGAAGGAAATCCACTTCGACTGCTCCTGTCCCGATCACGCCGACATGTGCAAACACGTCTCCGCCGTGCTCTACGGCGTCGGCGTGATGCTGGATACGAAACCGGAGCTGCTCTTCACGCTGCGTGGCGTCGATCAGGCCGAACTGCTGTCGAACGCCAGCAGCGCAGCGATCACCGATCTGTCTGCCAGCACGGGCGATCTCGCCGGAGCCGACCTCTCGGCGATTTTTGGCATTGATCTAAGTGCGGAGGTGAGTTTGCCGGACGTGGAGGCACCCAAAGCCAAAAAAAAGAAGGCACCTGCTAAAAAGGCAGCCAAAAAACCACAGAAGAAGCGGTGAAAGCTCGTGGAGCGCGGACCTCCGAGTCCGCAGCGCGTTGTTTGCGAGAAGCGTGTACTTTTCGCGATTGGATGCCGCAAACACGGTGATGTCCGCTTGGAAGATGCAGGCGGAGCGTTGTGTGACGGCGGAGTGCTGCGGACTCGGAGGTCCGCGCTCCTCTCAAGGCTGCACCCACAGCCTTGCGAGATCGGCTGACCGAAACTTCGCGCTGCTGCCATCCAGATCAAGTGTGACCTGCGTTTGGCGGCCATTTTTGCCGAGAGCCGTCACTTTGCCGATGATGGGAGCGGCCGTTGGCTTGCGCTCCACTCCAGCGGGAGCGACGCGGATGTTGCCGCCTTGTTTGAGGCGCTTGATCTGCTCTTCGCCTTCGTTGAAGAGCGTCAGAATGAGTTTGTTGCCGCCGGATTCATCGACGTAACCGGGCGCGCCTTCTTCGAGGATGCGTTTGGCATGCACAGCCTTCTGTTTCGCCTGGAATTTGAGCAGGCTTTCGTCATCCAGGAATACCTCCCAGGCCATGCGGGTCTTTCCTTGGCCGATGCCGTGGGTTTTGGTGCGAAGTTTGTCGCCGTCTTTGATGTCGGCAAATGTTGCGTGACCTCCGGCTTTCCAAAAGCGTGTGTCCTTGTCTGTCTCAATGACAACGCCTTTCTCGCGCACGAAGCTCTTGTCGAAGTTCGCCCAGGTGCAGGTGAGCTTGCCGGTGGCGATCTGGTCCACGTAGAAGTATTCTTTGTGGCCGTTCATCATGTTCATCTCGTCCTGGATGTAAGTGAGCTGCACCCACTCGCCTTGTTCATTTTCATGCAGGCGGAAGATGGCGCGTTCACCGACTCGGAAGTCCTGCAAATCGCCGAGCGTGGCGTGATGCAGTAGTTCGGCATAAGGCATGACGGTGAAGCTGACGACTTCATCGCTGCTCTCGCGGCGAAATTTCCCGGTGCGTGTGGCAAGATCGAGGCTGATCAGTTCGCCCCACGACCGCTGCATCTTGTCGAGCGGGATGATGACCTTGCCCGGCGTGATTTTGAGCACGGGTTTGGCCGACGGAGCGTCAGCGGCGAGGCAGGCGGTGGAGAAGGCGATGAGAGTCGTAAAAAGTAGTTTCATGATGATAAGCGGAGGTTATTCCCGACCGAAAAACTCCTCTTCTCTTGGGAGGGCATTTACTTTCCAGGTGGGCGGATAGAAGCGGACGATGCCTTTGGGCCGATAACCTTCGAGCATCAGGTCCATTTTGAGTTTGAGCTGCACGCCGCTGCCGCCGGGTTCGACGGGGATTTTTTTCACTTCGAGGACGCCGCCGGTTTTGCGATCGTTCACCGGGTCGTAGGTCATGAGCGATTCACGCGCGACGGCGAGGCCGCCTCTCGCTTCGACCGGAGGAAGACTGCCGTCCTTCGGGGGCGGGGCGTTCGGGTCTTTGATGGTGAGTTCGTCGAAGAGCTTTGCATCCACGCCGCCAAAGAAGACAACGGAGACGTGTTGAGGCTCATCCTCGACGGCGGTGACCCAGCCAGCGAGGCCACGCTCGCGGATGTGATTGCGATGACGCTCAAGCTGCTGCGCGGTGACGAGCGTGCGGGCGGTTTCATCCATCCAAACATCGGTGATGCGGCCATGGCCGTAAAGCGTGACCCAGGTGAGGTTGAAGAGCACCGTCTGGCCGGGTTTGAGGGCTTTGAGATCGGTGAAGCCTTTGCCTTCAAGGACACGAGTGCTGCTCAGCAGGTCGAATATCTTCGCCGTCTCGCCCGGCAGCGAGGCAGTGAGCTTCATCGCACTGAGATCGACGCTTTCGATTTTCCAGAGCTTCTTTTGCCGTGCGTGGAAGGTGAAATCGTCCTCGATGCGAAAACAGCGGCGGAAGTCGAATTCTGGAGTCTTGCGCTTGTAGGGCGTGTCGGGCAGCGGGCTATTGTCGTTCGGATCAGCCAAGTAAAACAAGCCATGCAAGTGCGTGCCGAGCGGGATGTCCTGCAATGCGGCGGGCGCGCCCTGATACCAAATGGAGCCATACGGCAGCATCGTCGCCGAAAGCGGCAGATCCCACACGCCGCGATCCTGGCTGTCATTCCGATCCACGCGAATCTGGAAGCGACGCTCCAGATGATCCACCGACGTCAACTCGCCCGAAACCGCGTGCGCACTGCCTTCCGGCGGAAACTGGCCTTCAATGAGCTGAAACCAGTCCGGCTTGTCCGCAGCCGTTTTGTCCTTGGGATTCTTTTTTTTCCCATCGGCATTCACCGGGCCATCGGCATCGGTGCGGAACTTGGGTGGTTCGGCTTGGAGGAGAAAACCGGTGAGAAAGAAAAAAAGGATGCGCATGGGCTGCAAACAATACGCGGATACGAGCAAGATCACACCGGGCTTTGATGAATCCAATCGTCAATTTCAGGCGGTTGGCTGATTCTGGTAAACCACGTTTAGATCATCGTAGCCCAGTGACTGCGTATGGTAGCCAGATTATGACTTGGCTGATTGTAGCTTTCTGCTATAGGACTTTCCATGCCAGCCGCAGATTATCTTTACGACAAGCTGTCACAACTCCGCCCACCTTGCCGGATATGGTCTTTGGCTGAGCTGAGGGCTGGTGAAGGCGTGTATCGAGAATTGATTCAGTGGGCGAGTGAACTGGGGCATTATGAGTTTGATGCCCTTGCACATCAGGCCCCCTTGAAGGCTGGTGCGCTGCTGCTTTGGCTACACTCGGAGGTCACGCGCAGGCATGGACATGAGGGGCAGCTTTGGATGGTGTTGTCGAACCGTCAGATTGTTCCTTGGCGCGAGCAGACGTGGGGGCGGCTCTACAACCCATCTGGAAACCTTCAGGCAACACAAGGGCGACTTTTGGAGCCTGCTGCCAGGATGCTGGAACTCAGGCATGCCTTTGATGTTGAAGACGCGCACAAGTGGTTCCGGCTGATTCATCTTCAATTTGGCTTCACTCATGAAGATGCCAAATGCCGTCTCCAGGCGTGGTTGAGTGGGCAAGTGCTTCCTGTGGCGGTTCAAACGCTGCTAGAGGAGCGCGATCAAGGGGCGCAGGAGTTTCAGATGATGTGGAGAAAGCTTCGGCAGTTTCGACTTGGCAATGTCTCCCGGCGGAACATGGAAGACCATCTCAAGACTTGCTGCTGGGTGCTTCCTGAATGGAGCAGTGATCTTATCAAGGCCGCGCTGGCTTCCACACCAGTGTTTGCCACAGACGATGCGGAGGAGGACGAGGTTGAAACCTTCTTCACTCCACCCAGGCTTCAATGGGATGGTGCCGGTGAACCGAGTTTTAGGACTGAGCTTTGTCATCTGGATGCGCTTGATGAAAGAGGGGACGTTGAACTACGATCTGGCAGCCGCATCCTAGCCCGGCTGATTCACCAACCGGGCGGAGGTTTTGTGCCGGATGTGGACGGGGAATTGGTGATCTGTGCCGGAGCGGCAGCGCGGTCTGAAGTGGAGCTACGGCTCGTTGCTGCGGACGGCTCACTGCTACGGCACGGTAACGCCAGCCTTTGGCATGCTGACTCCGACATTTCCCTGCTGCGTCCCAGCGATGGTTATCTGGTAAAGGAATCACAACTGCGGTCTGGGCAGGCGTTCGATGCCATCGCACCAGCAGATTTGAAGCTGCATCCAGCCGCCGCTGTATCGAGCGAGATTGGATCTGGCTACAGGTTGCATCGGTTTCATAGTGGCTGGGCAGGAGTGATCGAAGCTCGGCTGGACGATTTGAAAGTATGGAGCAGTGCAGGTTTTGGCGCTCAACCTGCACCACTGCCCACAGAAGCGATCTCGGTTAGGTGGGGGAAAACGCTCGACTTCGGCGATGAATGCCCGGCATGGCCGTGGTTGATCCCTGTTTCACTGCGAATTCACGATTCAGCCTGGAGCTTTGCTGGCATGAGATGGACGAGAGCAGACGGACGCACGATGCAGTATCGTAGCTGGCCCGAAACATTGTCCCTGGTCGAAGGCGACATCGCGCGTCCGGTGACGCTGCGGGTAATATTGACGCACTCATCAGGCCGTATTTGCACCGTACCCGTCTCATTGCCGCCGCCACTGCGTGGTTGTCTGCGCTGGAGTGAAAATGGGAGAGCACAAGTTCAGCAAGGAGCGCGGACTCTGCTCGCAAGGGATGCCCGCCAATCCTTGTGGAGCTTCTTCCTTCCCGAGATTCATGACGAACATGGCGTTCCCCATCCTGCGGAACCGAGGCAATGCTCGCTGATGGAGGGAGATGTCGTGCGCGGCAATTTGCGAACCCGTGCTTCGACCTTGCCTCGCCTTGGCGGTTATGGCGCACCGGCTTGGATCAGTGCCGATCCCTACAACAGCACGGCCATCTTGATGAAGGTGGCATCGCGGGTGGTTGACGGGGGCGTTATCGGTAATGTGCGAGTCAATCCGGCTGAAGGGAAGGTCAGCGTGCATAGATTTGGCTCGTTTGAGCTTGGTGCGGATCATCGAGTGCTGGTTTGGCTTTCATTGCCGGATAAACCCGTTGTTGTAACACTTGTGAATCATGAGCTGCTTCAAGCCACTGATTCGGGCTGGGAGTTTCCATTGCTGTCTGGCAGCAGCTTGATTGGACTCGTTTTTCTTTACGCTGGGGAACGTCTTGGCAGTTGGTTCGATGGGACGCGATGGTCTGATGCGTTGCGCAAAGATGCCCCTGCGAACGCCGCAAAAATGGCGGCTCTACTGCGAGCTTGGAAAGCTCCGTTGCTTCAAAGTGAAGGTGACGTAAACCATCGTCGGCAAGTGAAAGCTTGGGTTGCAGCCTCATGGAAGGAAATCTTGCCTTGCTGGATGGTCTCGAAAGGCAAGTTGCTTGGGCCAGGCGATGAAGAATGGGAGGTGCGATGCCTGGATGATGATTGGAAACAGGTTTTGCACGCGCTACTCACCGATCTTCAACCGCTGCTACAGGTTGAGGAGCTAGATGAGTTCGTTGCGGCCATCGCCTCGTCCTGCTCCAGCCAGAGGCTCGATGATCGACTTGGATATTGCATTCTGGAGTTGGCCGAAGTGTGCCCCCTTGTGGCTGTGCGCACTATGCGTGCCGCTTTAAGCGGACCGATGCGAAACAGTTTAAACCAGCGTGGTCAATCTCTGGTGCAGCAGATGCGTGCCATTTTCCACGCTACCGATGCGATGGCTGACGAACTCGCCATCCGGCACGGAAATCGAGCCGGAAACTGGCTTCGAGCAAGTATCCCCAGCCTTTATGATCTTGATCGTGGCACTCAGCTTCTTCCGCTCAATTATCGCCGTCTTTGTTCTGGGCCTGAGTTCCGCAGGTTTGCGTTTGGCGTCTGGCTGGAGGAAATCCGACGTCATTTGCACCTATGAGCCAGCTCAACACACTCGACCTTCGCGACCAACTCATCCGGCGTATCACGGACTTTGCTCTCGACGAGCACTTTGTCTCTGATACTGCCCTGAGCGGACTTATGCGTGACATTTGGTCTGGAAAGCCCGAGCTTGGAGGGCTCGGCAGTGAACTGTGGGTTGAGGGGGCTTTCCCTTCCGAGCAAGCTGCGGAGACCATGGGGCAAATCGCCCAACGAGGGGTGATTTCACAGGGGTTAGCCGATCAGTTAGACCGAGTGGGCGAGTTCCCGCTGCATCAACGGCCTTACACACACCAGTTGGAGAGCCTACAAGCAGCGCATGAGAGCCGTTATTCGCCGGATGCGCAGCCAGCCATCGTGGTGACGGCAGGCACGGGTGCGGGTAAGACGGAGAGTTTCCTTTTCCCTATGCTGGAGCGGCTGTGGTCCCAGCCGCCTGAGCAGGGCGGTGGCGTCAGCGCCATTATTCTTTATCCGATGAACGCGCTGGTGAATGATCAGGTGGGCCGACTGAACAAGTGGCTGGCTGGACAAAGTCGCGTCACCTTCTTTCACTTCACGAGCGAGACACCAGAAAACAAGACACGGGCGAATGAACGCAATGTTCGCGAGGCGACTGGCGCGCGCTTCCGTACACGGCAACAAGCCAGAGGTTTTGAAGATGCGCATGGCGACCCGATCAAAGACGGCTCGGGGCCGCAGCCGCAGGTTTTGGTAACGAACTACTCAATGCTGGAATACATGCTGTGCCGCCCACAGGATGCGGTCTTCTTTGGGCGGAATCTACGAGTGCTAGTGCTGGATGAGGCACACATCTACACGGGAAATCTGGCGGCTGAGATCACGCTGCTGCTGCGCCGTGTGCAGATGCGCAGTGGGCGCACGCCTGAGCAGGTGCTCAACATCGCCACGAGTGCCACCATAGGGGGCGGGGAGACTGCGCTTCGGCCCTTTGCTGCGAAGCTGTTTAGCAAATCTGAGGATTTGGTGACTTTGATCAAAGGCGGACGCTGTCTTCCGCCCTTGGAAATAGAGGCTCCGAACATGTCTTTACCTCTGGCACTGGCACGACTGCTGGCAGGTTCACCACCGCCGGATGAGGACACACTTCGCATCAATGCCGAGGGGGAGCCGGAGTTTGCCACTGCCAGTCAGGAAGCATGGGGCCGCTGGAGCGCCCTGCTTACCCACCTAGCCCCAGCCTCGACTGTGAAGTCTGCAATGAATCGGGCTGATCGGTGCGCCGCGCCGCTGCTGGCCGAGGTGCTGCGTGCTGCTCCTGCCATCGCAAAGCTTCAGCACATTTTATGGGCAGATGATAAACCTTTGCGGATTCCGCTGCCAGAACTGGCCTTGCAGCTTTTTGGTGAAGACAATCCTCAGACCATTCAAGCCACAAGGGCGCTGTTGCAGCTCGGAGCCACCTCGCGCCACCATCCGAAAGGCTGGCCGCTCGTGCCAAACCGCCTTCATTACCTGATGAGGGGGCCAGAAGGACTTCTCCTTTCGCTGCGCCGAACTTCATGCCCTCCGGCCTACCGGCCTTTGGAGCAGTTTGGGCATGTTTTCAGCATGGGGGCTGATCCTTCGGCCTGTGGTGACGACGATGATCATCCTCTGACACTGATGCGCTGCACCAGCTCCGGCTGGTGGGGCGTAGCGGCCCGTGTGGTGGATGGGAAACTGGAGCCTGTGCCCCCGTCCATAGTGCTCCACGGGCGCAATGCAGACGGGGAGGATCTTTTCGATCCTGAGAATCCAGACAACCCGACGGTGGCGAGAGTGAAACTTTTTTCCCTCGCCGAGGTGGAGAGGCGGCCACGTTATGTGTTCGATCCGCAGACTGGCCGTTATTCGGGTGACGGCACGGGAGTGCCACTGTGGGAAGTAACCCACTGCCCGCAGAGTGGCGATCAGCTTGGCAAACGAACGGTGGGTTGGTTTGCAGCGCGAGCACGTCTTCAGTTGAGTGTGCTGGCTGAAACGGCACTGGCTGCCATGCCGCCTTTTCCGCATCCGAACTGTGTGTGGAAACCGGCGAGAGGCCGTCGGCTCCTGATCTTCTCCGACAGCCGTGCGGAAGCAGCGAGACTGGGGCCACGGCTGACGCGACAGCATGAGATGCAGGTCTTCCGAGCTGCCGTGGTGAATGACTTGGAAAACATGACCCTGGGCGGCGACTCAGCAGATGCCGACTTCTTCCGATCAGAATGTGCTCGCTTGGAAGGCCAACTAACCGCGCCCAATCTCAGTCCGGTGATGCGGCAATCATTCACGCGGCAACTGACAGAGATGCGGACGGCTCTAGCCGGCTTGCAGGCTGGCGGCAGTGTGCCGCAGTGGGCGGAAACATTAACGAACTCGCCCATCGTTCAGGAGTTGATCGATCCACCCACAGCGGAGCGGCATACTGCAGACGATGCAGATCGCGAACAGCGGTGGCTGCGAAATGGAGAGCGTGTGAACGAATCCCTGATCAGCCTTCTGGGGCGCGAACTGGCAAGGCGACCCACTTGGCCTCAGACAGGACTGGAGACGCTCGGACTCGTCGAGGTTGTCTATCCTCGGCTCGGTGATGTAGCTGCTCCATCAGTGGCCGAATTGCTGCGTCTTGATCTTCCGGAGCAAGCAGCCAGACATATTCAAGAATCGTGGGCGGATTTCCTGGCCTCGTTGCTGGATGCACTACGCAATCAGGGCTGCATCACTCTGGGCGATGACGATGCAGACGAGGCTTACCAGTTTGGCGGTGCCTTCCTCGGTAAGTATTTTTCGTCGCGATATGCCTACAAGCGCTCGATGATCTCACTCATCGGCGAAAACTTCGATGGGGATCGCGTGTCACGCAGAAATGCCTTCACTCGGGACTACCTCATCGCCGCAGGTTTGCCGCGAGATACCGCCGTGCAGCGTGCTGGCGAGGTGATGCAACTGGCATTCGACGAACTTCTAGCGGTGGCCCGGAGCGGTGTCTGCAATTGGCTGGAGGTCAGAGACAACTCCCAAACTCACGGAGACCATGTGGTGCCCTCGCTACGTTTGCGCTTCCCGCTGCTGGGACTTCGCCGTCCGGCCCAGCTTTTCCGCTGTCAGGATACAGGGCAGGTATGGCCGCGTTCCGTCTGCGAAATTTTTCCCGGTGCCAAGCGGCAATCGCTCGCTCCCATCCCATCTCATGAACTGGATCAGGACGCACGGTTGGGGCGCTTGCGTCGAGAATATCGCGAGTGGCCTGGGTTCAGGCTTGGTCTGTGGGCGGAGGAGCATAGCGCCCAACTTTCGCCCCAGGAGAATGCCCGGCTGCAAGACCTGTTCCGTGATGGGATGAGAAACATCCTGAGCAGCACGACCACGCTGGAGCTGGGGATCGACATTGGCGGCCTCAGCGCCGTCTTGCTGGGGAATCTTCCGCCCGGAAAGGCGAACTACCTTCAACGTGCAGGCCGTGCAGGCCGCCGTGCGGATGGTTCCAGTGCCGTGCTGGGCTTTGCCCGCCCCTCGCCCTACGAGCGGGAAGTTTTTCTCGATTTTCGCCGCTACCTCAACCGAGAGTTGAGACGGCCTACGGTGTTTCTGGATCGTGCGGCCATCGTTCGCCGCCATGCTCATGCCTGGCTGCTGGGCGAGTTCTTCCGCAGACACTATCTTCAAGGCGATCACACCGGAGCGATGGATGCTTATGGCAAAATGGGTCCCTTCACCGGTGCCGTCCTGCCGTCCAAATGGGGCAGTGATGCACCCGCCAAGCCGCCTTTGCCCGACCCCGTTAACAATCCCATGTCGGCAGGCTTCCTCGCCTACCTGGATGAGATGAGCACCGCCGCACCGGCTGCCATGCTTGCAAACCTCCAGACTCTATGGCAGCGCTGCCCGGAACTGGAAGCTGAACTGGCAGGTGAGGCCGCATCCTTGCCCGCGATCTTTTCAAGAGTGAGGCAGGAGTTCGCCGCAGCATTTGCCACCTGGCGTGAGGATGTCAGCACACTCATCCAGGCTTGGCTTGAAGTGCCCGCAACTCCACCAGCAAGCATGACGCTCTCCGCGCTCAGAGCACAGGCGAATGCCATCTTTTACCAACTACGAACACTGCATCAGATGACGGTGATAGAATCCCTGGCAGACTCGCGAGTGCTGCCGCGCTATGGGTTCCCCATCGGCCTATGCAAACTGCATGTGCAGGTCGCAGATCGTGATCCACACACCGGAAGGACTGTCCTGCGCGAAGAAGACCAGTTTCGCCTCCAGCGTGACTCCATGATGGCCATGCGCGAGTATGTCCCCGGCTCACAACTCCTGGCGGGGGGCAAGATCATCACCTCACGCGGGCTGCTAAAACACTGGACCGGTGCTGCCGTGGCAAACGAATCTTGGGGCCTGCGTGGGCGTTTCAAGCGCACGTCTGGCGGCTATTTCGACTACACCATCACATCAGATGAGCCGCGCCCTCCAGCCAATCCAGCACCGACTGACCGTTTTGAGAGCGGAGAGATGATTTTCCCAAAGTCCGGCTTCTGCACATCGGCCTCTGAGCCACCCAAACACGGCAGTGACTTTGAGAAAGTAGGGACAGTCGAAGTCTATACCCTTGCGTTTAATGAAGCCCCATCATGCGATCCACCCCAGACAGGCTTCGGAGCCATCGCAGGCTGCACAGCCACCTATCGCCATGGCGGGGAACTGCTGCTGCTCAATAGCGGAGCGGACGGCAAAGGCTTCGCGATCTGCCAACTTTGCGGTTACGCGGACAGCGAGTGGCATTTAACAGGACAAGGCGCGGTAAACCTGCCCAGCCGCTTTGAATGGCATTCACCTCTGCAAACAACCGCCAGGGGGCGTGACCGTCGCTGCTGGACGGACGGGCAGGCACCCGTGTGGCGGCATCAACACCTTGCAGCCCGTCAAACCACGCATCTTCTGAAGCTCGACTTCTCCCGTTGTGGTCAACCGATGAGCCTTGAACTGGTGGTTACTCTCGGTCAGGCGTTGCGCCTTGCTGCGGCGGAAGTGCTGGAACAGGACGCCCGGGAAATCAGAGCCATCCAGCCCGTGCCGAATTCTACCACAGGAGCCTACACTTCGGTCATTCTCTACGACACCCTCGCTGGAGGCTCTGGTCATCTCGCCCAGCTATCTCACCCGAGCCATCCTGAGCGGGCACTGGAGTGGATACAGCGCACGATTCAGCTACTCACCGTCGAACCCGCATATCCAGACAGTGTTCGTCAACGTGAGGCAATGCGTCGGGTGCTGACCTCGGACATGGCTGATGAACCAATGGTGCCGCTTGATGCGTTGGATTTTCTGCTTCGAGCACAGGCTGCCGATGCTGCTGTGGAACCGCTGCAAAACCAGCCCCCGGTGATCCCAGATGATGCCTGGATTCTGGAAAGGCTGGCGGTAGAATCCACACCGGCCCAGTTCAGGCTTTGGTATGCAGAAGACGACGTTGCAGGCTTGGGCAATCCACCGTTTCTCTGCCAGACCTGCGAGGCGAAGCCCGCAGCATTGACACCCGTGATTCTGCGTCACGCGGGACTTCCAAATGGCATCGGCGTTGGCAGATGGTTCGCCAGGCAGTTGGAGGACGATCTATGGCAGGTGCGTCTGCGCAAATCTCGCGGTGAGTCCCCCGTGCTTCAAATGAACCAGGCAGAGTATGATGTCCTGGTTCCTCTAGCCATGATCCAACAAACGACTGATCCCCATGGCCCGACTGATTCCTCATCATAACACTTCTGAGATCGGCCAACCAGGCGAGCGCAGCGTGGCCGAGGCGCTGTGTGCGCAGTTGCCATTAGACGTGGTGGTTTTTCACAGCTACCCTTGGCTGCGCCCGGAAAGGCACGAACGCTCCGGGAAGGAGAATCTCCATGAGGGAGAGGCGGACTTTGTCATCCTGCATCCACGCTTTGGCATCATGGTGGTCGAGGTGAAAGGTGGGCATGTGTATTATGATCAGCGCACGATGCGCTGGGAACGCCGTGGTGCGCAGCATCAGGTGAAGGATCCTTTTGCCCAGGCCGCGCGGAACATGCACGCCCTTGAAGGCTTCGCACGCGATCGCCATTTCAAGACCGACATGCCTTTCGCACGCGGCTACTGCGTGATCTTTCCCGATTGTGAGTGGTCGGGAACCACGCCTCCAGGGGCAGTAAACTCGAACCTTTTCGCTGCGAGTGACCTAGAACGGCTCGGCACACGCATCGAATCACTGTTTCGTGCCTTTGACAGACGGACAGATCACAAAGTGCTGCCGGCCTCGGTTCTCGATGGCCTCATGCGCACCTTGACCTCTGAGTTCAAGCTGACACCGGCTCTGTGGAAAGAGGTGGAAGAACAAGAGAAGGTTATTTTCCGCTTCACCGAAGATCAATTGATGCTCCTCTCTTTCCTGGAGCAACACAAGAGAGCCGCGGTGCAGGGCGTGGCTGGCTCTGGAAAGACTCAACTGGCTCTGGCAAAAGCGAGAGCTTTTGCTGATGAGGGCAAGAGAGTCCTGCTCCTTTGTTATAATCGTATGCTCGCAGACTGGCTCACCGAGCAGGTCCAGGAGCAAAAGGGCAGAATCACTGCGATCAACTACCACCGTATGGCCCGGGAATGGTGTGCTCGCGCCAAGCTGCCATTCCCAGCCAGCACAGACGATGATGAATTCTGGAATAAAGGTGCCGCACACCTCTTTGAAAACGCCATCGAACGGCTGGATGGAGATCGCTACGAGGCTGTTGTGGTCGATGAAGGACAAGACTTCCATGAATCCTGGTGGGACAGCGTGGAATGGCTCAATCGAGAGCTATCCGACGGGCCGCTCTACGTCTTTTTTGACCCCTCTCAGCAACTGCAGAACCATTCTGATCAGCGTCTGCCAAAGCTCGGAAACCCCTATCTACTGCCCTGCAACTGCCGCAATACCCAGCGCATCACCTCCTTGTGCGCAACAGCCATCAAGCATGAAATTCGCATCAAAGAAGGTCAGCCAGAAGGGCGGGAACCTATTTTCAAAGTGGCTCTCGATGAGATCGCGCAAAGGGAGGAAATAGCCGCTTGCTTGAAGCACTGGCTATCTGGTTCTGGCGGCATCACCAAACGCCAAGTGGCAATCTTATGTCCCGCCTCAATAACCCATAGCTCACTGCGTCAACTGGCATCACTCGGCGGCTTTGGCTTTACCGATAATCTCGACGACTGGCGCGCGGATAAAGCCGTGTTGGTGACAACTCTACGAAGATTCAAAGGATTGGAAGCTGATGCGGTCATTCTTTTCGATGTGCCTCGTATCAGCAGTGAAGATTGCCCCTCTGATTTTTCGAATCGCCATTTCTATGTCGCATGTTCAAGGGCCAAACATCTCCTCTGTGTTGTCGCAAAGTTACAAGCTTTGATCGAACAATTGCGGTTATGATCTTTTGATGCCTGGAATCACCCCACGATCTGCTTCACCACCCCCACGCTGTCTTGGAAGTGCTCGGTTTTCACATCGACGCGCTGGAGCATGGTGAGCAGCAGGTTGCTGACGCGGGCGTCGCTGTCCGCGGGGCGGGAGCACACCTGGTAGTGGCCTTGGGCGTTGGTGACGTCGTACTTTCCAATCTTGGGCAGGTTGAAGTCGATGTGCTGGCCGTGCTTGTAGCCGAGGGCTTTGCCGCCGGCGAGGATGGTGGGGAGGTTGGCGTTGCCGTGGCTGTGGCCGTAGGCCATGCCGCTGCCCCAGAGCACCTGCGTAGTGTCGAGCAGCGGGGTGTCGCCTTCCTTCTGCGCTTTGAGCTGATCGAGGAAGTAGCTGTACTGCTCGATGAGGAAGGTGTCGGTCTCGGTGAGGCGGCGGAGCTGCTCGGGATCGCCATTGTGATGACTGAGGCCGTGGCGCGTCTGCGAGATGCCGATCTCCGGGATGCCGCTGGAGTGAGACTCGCTGCCGATCATGCAGGTGATGACGCGGGTGCTGTCGGTGCGCAGCGCCATGACCATGAGGTCGTAAAAGAGGCGATAATAGTCGCCGGCCTCGGCGATGCTGAGCTTGCGGGTGAGTTTTGAGATGTCGCCGGCGGCGAGCTGGGGTTTGGGGATGTTCAGCCACTCATCGGCACGTTTGGTGCGCTCCTCGACCTGACGCACGGCGGTGAGGTATTCGTCGAGCTTGTTCTGGTCTTCGCGGCCGAGCTTGTGGTTCACACGCTTCGCGTCAGCGGCGACGAGATCGAGGATGCTGCTACGGCGGCTAAGACGGCGACGAATGGTCTCCTTGCTGTCCTTTTCGACACCGAAGAGCATGTTGAAGATTTGCTGCGAGTTCCGCTCCGCAGGAATCTGGATGCCGTCCTTCGACCATGCGAGCGAGTGGCCCTCAATGGCGAGTTCCAGCGAAGAAAAACGCGTGGAGGCACCCTGCACCTCGGCCATGAGCTGGTCGGCGGAGACGGTGTTGCGGAAGGCACCGCCATCGCCCGGCACGTTCGCGCCGGTAAGCCAGACCTTGTCACAATTGTGGTGCTTGCCGATGACCATCGGATGATGCAGGCCGCTGATGGGCGTGATGTCGGCGCGGTGCTTCTCCAGCGGCTTCAGCGGCGTGGTCAGCTCATAGTCCGTGCCCGCCTTCGCGATCTGCCAGGTGAGCGTGTTCACACCGTTCGGAATGTAGAGAAACACACTGCGCTTCGGCTTCGACGCGACCGGCAAAGCAGCCATGGCATCGAGCAGCGGCAGAGAGATGGACGCGCCAAGACCGCGCAGCATCTGGCGGCGGCTGATTTGCCATTTGTTCAGGTTCAGGTGGCTCATGGTGATCGATGGGTTTGGCGGTGAGAGGGGCTTAGCGCTTTGCAAACAGGTCAGAACAAACGAACGCCTCAACAAGGTCTCTCAGGCGGTGATTCTTGGTCTTGCTGGCGGCGGCAATGGCCTGGAGTTCGTCGCGGTCATCAAAGGTCATGCTGCGGCGCAGACCGTAGGTGGCGAGCTTGTCGATGAAAGTGGCGGCAAAGGTGTCAATGTCGCCGACGAGGAGCTGCTTGAAATCATCCGCACCCGCATAAGCACGACCGTCGGTGAGCTTGCCGGAGGGATTGACCTTCGGATTCGCGCCGATGCCATCCGTAACTTCCTCAGTGCGCCAGCGGCCGATGGCGTCGTAGTTTTCAAAGGCGAGGCCGAGGGGATCGATCTTCGCATGACAAGCGGCGCAGTTCGCATCGTGGATGTGCGCCTCCAATTTTTCGCGCAGCGTGGCTTTCGGCGCGGCGGGGTTCGTAGCGATGGGATCGACGTTCGCAGGCGGTGGCGGCGGGGATTTGCCAAAGATGGACTCCATCACCCACACGCCGCGATGCACCGGGCGGTGCCGCGTACCGTCGCTGGTGAGCGAAAGGATGGCCGCCTGCGTGAGAAGACCGCCACGGTGGCTTTCTGCAGGAAGCGAGACTTTCACGAACTCATCGCCCTGAGTCTTGGCATCCGTGAGGCCGTAGAAGTCGGCGAGCCGGGCGTTCACCATGCTCCAGTCAGACGTCAGGAACTCGCGCAGCGTGAGGCCGCCCTGCAGCACCTCGTGGAAGTAGCGGGTCGTCTCCGCGATCATACTGTTTTCGAGATGCTCGTCGTAGTCGGGGTAGATTTTTTTGTCCGGCGGAAACATGCCGACTTTGCGCAGCCGCAGCCACTGCGTGGCAAAGGAATCGCTAAAGCGAGCGGCACGTGGATCGGCCAGCATGCGGGCAACCTGTTTGGAAAGCTCGGCTTTGTCGCGCAGCCTGCCGTTTTCAGCCAAAGCGAGAAGCTCGGCATCCGGAGTCGTGCTCCAGAGCAGGAAGGACAAGCGGGAGGCGAGTTCCCAGTCGTTCAGAGTGTCCCGCGCGGCATTCGGATCGCCTTCGGCCAAGAAAATGAAGCTCTTGGCGCACAAAATGGACGCCATCCCCGCCTTCACGGCCTCGCGGAATTTTTCACCGGCGGCGAGTTCTGATTTCACGATGCTGACGAAGCCATCGACCTCTTCCGCAGTCACAGGGCGGCGGAAGGCGCGTTGCGCCAGTTTAAAAAGGCAGGCTCTCACCTCGTCCATGTTTTCGCTGAGAGGCATGAAGCTCGTGCGGAGGCTCTGCTCCTCCTCCGTGACCAGCGGTCCGCGCCATGAGATCGAATCGAGAATGAGGAAAGGATAACGGGCGTTCCCCTGCTCGTCGGTGAGCTTGATCTGCCACGGCAGGCGGCCGTCTTTGATGCTCAGGAATGGCACACCACTCTGGTGGCGGCCGGAACGGGGCAGGTTCGACGGGCCGGGCACGTCATTATAGACATCGATGCTCGGCCGGCCCTTCGGCAAATGCGCACGAAACGTCACCGTGATGGGTTTGTCCTCCGGCGCGACGATGTCCTGCTCGAACAGCACGCGGTCCAGCTTCGACTCATACACCTTCAGTCGCGGCGCACGCCCCTTCGGCGGTTTCAGGCCGCTGAGCGTGTAGCTGATCTCATACACGCCCGCCTCTGGCAGCGGGTCTTTGAGCAAGGAGTAACGGAAAATGTCACCGGGCCACATGTCGTAGCGCACTTTGTCCAGCAGGCCGAGTCCACGCAGACGCTCGCGATGCGACGCGCTCAACTGCTCTTCGTAAAGCACAGGTTTCGCACCGCCAAAGGGAGGGGCGGCCTTCGCGTTCTTCACAGGCAGCTCGGGATAGGCCTCATTCAAGATCGTCTCCGCAGCGGCGAGATATTTTTCAATGTTCGAGGGCGAAAGCGTCAGCACGGAGCCAACGCGTTCAAAACCATGCCATTCCGGATCTTCCAAGAACGCACCGGGGTCCTTCGCATCGTATTGCACGCCGAGCAGATCGCTCACCGCGTTCACATACTCGTCGCGAGTGAGCCGGTTGTAGGAAACCAGGCCACGGGACGCCATGCGCGCAGACTCCCCTTCTTTCATGCGTGCGGCGATCCATTCGACAGTCGTCGCGTTTTCCTCGGCGGTGGGGCGCACCTTGGTCTTTTTCGGCGGCATCTCGCCTGAATTGATGCGCTCCATGAGCTCCAGCCACTGCGGTGTGTTCTCCACGCCCACCTTGGGGCTCAGATTGTCGATGCGGAAGTCACCCTTCTGCACGTCCGCGTCATGGCATTTCAAGCAGTGCGTTTCCAAATAGGCCTGCACCTTCGGGTCAAGACCTGTGGTAGGCGCGGCATTTCCGGCTACGCAGAGGGCGAGCAGGAAGGCCGTGGCAAAGGAAAAGAACAAGGCGCGGTTCAGCATTGGCACTAAGTACGTCGGAAGGCGGACGATCATGCAGCACCCCCGAACTATTGGGGGAGTCTGCGCAGGGCCGGGGGCCGGTTTTCACGACGGCAAGCGGGATCGCGGAAATTAATTCCAAATTCCCCGCAAAATTCCCCGCGCAGGCAAAGACGAGTCGGTTACTTTCCGCCAACTGACTTTTCCTTCTTATGTCCGACTCTTCTGGCTCGTGGTGGGTGCGTTTGATGCGCGCGTTGTTTGGGCAATTTCATTACCAGCCGCCCGACTGGATGCCGCGCTTTGGCCATGCGGCGGATGATCAGGTGCGCCGAAATCCCGGACGTTATGCGAGTGCCATCGTGTTCGCGGGTGTTCTGGCGATGGTGATTCCACAGGTGCTGGACTACATCGATTCGCATCGCCCGAGGCCGCGCCAGTTCACGGAACTGCGGCAGGTTAAAGGCGTGCTCAAGATGCCGGGTGTCACACCGATTGTGAAGAATAAGCCGCAACCACAGCCGATCACGGTGCAGTTTGATGCCTCCATCGCGAAACTTGATGCGGTGGGCAAGACGGCGCTCGGCGTGATGCTCTCACCTGCGCACGAGGGCGCATGGAAATGGAACACGGACAAGCTGCTCGTCTTCACGCCGGCGCAGGACTGGCCGGCAGGAGAGGAGTTCACGGTGAAGCTCGATCCCGAGCAATTGCCGCAGGAAGTCGCTTTGAAAGTGGTGAATTGGACGGGGAAAACAGCGGCGCTGCAAGTGTCGTCGATCAAAGCGGAGTTCGAGATCGACCCGCGTGATCCGTCGATTCAGAATGTGGTGGTCGGCTTCAACAGCACGCATCCGCTCGACAAGGCGCAGATCGAGCGGCTGGTGTCGCTGGAGGTCATCGGCGGATCGAAAATCTTTGAGTGGAAAGGCCAGCAACCGGACGCGCTGTTCACCATCGTCGAAGGGAAACATCAGCGCGAGTTCTGGATTCGCACGGCGCGCATCCAGGTGCCGGAGAAAGAGGACTTCGTGACGGTGAAGCTGCACAAGGAGATTACGAGCACGCTCGGCGGCGGGTCGCTAGCGGCTGACTTTGTCTCGAAGGTGCGCGTGCCGGACATCGAGAGCGGCTTCAAAATCACCGACGCGAACACCGAGATTCTGAAGGCCGAGGACGGGGAGCCGGAGCAGTTCCTCTTCATCAACACACAGGGCTACGTCACGACGGAGAATTTGATCAAACATCTCGGCGTGTGGCAGGAGCCGGAGAACTTCCGCATTCGCGACGCGCGTGGTCAGAGCGTTCGTCCCAGTGTGAATGATGTGACTGAAGAGGTGCTGCGCCAATACACGCCAGTGAAACTCAAACCGGTCGAACTGGAATTGAGCGACGATCATCCGGCGACGACGCGGCATGCGTTCAAGTTTCTTACCGAGCAGGAGGGGCGTTTGTTCGTGCGCATCACGAAGGGCGTTGAGGCCCTGGGTGGTTTCCGTCTTGGCGGCGAGTTTCGTGGATTTGAAGCGACACCGCGTTTCCCGAAGGAGGTGCAGCTCCTCGGCAAGGGTGGCATCCTGGCGCTGAATGGCGAGCGCAAGCTCTCGCTGCAATCACGCGGCGTGCCGTTCCTACGGGTGAACATGGGCCGCGTGCCGCAGCGGCAGGTGAATCATCTCATCGTGATGACGGAGGGCGATTTCGCTAATCCCTACTTCCGCATGGGCGACAGCTTCGATGAATCCAACATCGCCCACTTCCTGCGTCGCGTGCAGCCGGTGGCGATGAAGAACGAGTATCAGGCCAGCTACTCGATGATCGACTTCGCCAGCGCATTGCAAACGCCGGATGCTTCCGATGCGGACGCATCGCGCGGCTTGTTCTTCCTCTCCGCCGAAGGCGTGGAGCCGGTGGAAGACTCGAAAAAGCGCCTGGAGGGCGATGAGGTGGAGGATGACTGGCGTGTGATGGATAATGCGGAGACGCGGCGCTTTGTCCTCGTGACTGATCTCGGCCTGCTGGTGAAGAAAAACGCGGATGGCAGTCGCGATGTCTTCGTGCAGAGCATTCAGACCGGCGATCCCGTGAGCGGGGCTACGATCACCGTGCTGGCAAAGAACGGCGAGTATCTGCTGCAACGCAGCACCGCCGATGGTCATGTGCTGCTGCCTGATGTGGGAAATTTTCAGCGTGAGAAGCGGCCCGTCGCCATCCTGGCCACGCTGGGCAATGATTTGTCCTTCCTGCCCTTCGAGCGGCCGGATCGGCTGCTCGATTTCTCACGTTTCGACATCGGTGGCGTGTTCGCCTCGGAGAAGGAGGCGCTGGAGGCGTTCGTGTTCACGGAACGCGGCGTGTATCGCCCCGGCGATGAGATTCACCTCGGCGCTGTGTTGAAGCGCCGCGACTGGGCCGCCGGACTCGCGGGGCTGCCGTTGGAGATGGAATTGATCAATGCGAAGGACGAAGTGATCGACACGCAGAAGCTCGTGCTCGCGGCGGACGGCTTCATCGACGTGAAGATGAAAACCGATGAGGCTGATCCGACCGGCCGTTACATCGCGCGGTTGTATTTGATCAAAGGCATCCATGATCGCATCCGCCTCGGTCAGGCCGCGTTCAAGGTGGAGGATTTTCAACCCGATCGCATGAAGATCGACGTGACGCTCACCGGCAACGAACTGGCGGGCTGGTTGCAGCCGCAGAGCATCAAGGCGGATGTGTCGCTACAGACGTTGTTCGGTTTTCCAGCGGCGAAGCGTCTGCTGAAGGCTCGGATGGAACTGAGTCCGGGTGATTTCGCGTTCGAGCAGTTCCCCGGCTTCATCTTCCACAATCGCCTGCCTGCAGCAGAGGATGATGAGGAATCCGAGGCCGGGCAGAAGATCAATCTGGGCGAGCAGACGACGGACGAAGCCGGTGAAGCGCAATTCGATCTGGCGCTGGAGCGTTTCGACAAGAGCTGCTTCCAAGTGAGCCTGCTCATCGAAGGCTTCGAGGCCGATGGTGGTCGCAGTGTGCGCAGTGGGAAAAGTTTTCTCGTTGCGGCGCTGCCCTATGTTGTTGGCTACAAGCCGGAGGTGAAGCTGGACTACCTCGGCAAGGACACAGCGGCCAACGTGCGCTTCATGGCGGTGGGGCCGGACTTGAAACCCTTTGCGCCAAAGAATCTCACGGCCCGTTTGCTGCAAATCAAACACGTTTCGGTGCTCATCAAGCAGGAAAGCGGCAGTTATGCGTATGTGTCCACGCGACGTGAGTCGATGGTGTCGGCGTCGCGTTTCGTGCTGCCGTTGGCGGGGGCTGATTTTGTGCTGCCGACGACTGCGGCTGGCGAATACCGCCTCGAATTGCGTGATACAGAGAGCAACGTCGTCTGTGCCACGCCATTCGCCGTGGTGGGCAAGGGCGATCTCGAGCGCAGCATGGAGCGGGACGCGGAACTCGGCATCAAACTGGCGCGTGGCACCTGGAACAGCGGCGAATCGCTTGAAGCAAGTCTGAGCGCGCCTTACACTGGCGCGGGCCTGCTCACCATCGAGCGTGAGCGTGTGCTCGGCTGGCAGTGGTTCAAGGCGGGGACCACAGCGAGCGTGCAGCACATCACGGTGCCGCATGACTTTGAAGGCTCCGCGTATGTAAACGCGTCCTTTGTGCGGGCGCTTGACTCGAAAGAGATTTTCACCTCGCCGCTGAGCTATGCGGTGGAGCATTTCGTCGCGAATCCCGACAAACGGCGCATCGAGGTGAAGATCGACGCGCCGGAGAAAGTGAAACCGGGCGATGTGATGAAAATCGGCTTTCAAGCCGCGAAACCGTGCCGCATCGTCATCTATGCAGTCGATGCGGGCATTCACCAGATCACCGATTACAAGCTGCCTGATCCGCTGGCGCATCTGAACCGCAAACGGGCGCTCGAAGTCGAGACGGAGCAGCTCATGGATCTCATTTTGCCCGAGTTCTCACTCATCGCGCAGCACAAGGCATTCGGTGGCGATACCGACAAGCCGCTGCGGCTGAATTTGAATCCGTTCAAGCGCCGCAAGGAGCCGCCGGTGGTCTTTTGGTCCGGTTTGATCGCCGCAGGGCCTGAACGTCGCGAGGTGAGCTACACGGTGCCGGATTACTTTGCTGGCAAACTCAACGTCATGGCCGTGGCCGTCGCTGAAGATGGTGTGGGTCGTGCCGAGACGAGCAGCATCGTGCGCGGACCGCTGGTGCTGACGCCGAACGTGCCGTTCTTCGCCGCGCCGGGCGATGAATTCATCGCATCGCTCACGGTGGCGAACAATCTGGAAGGAGCGGAGGCGAATGCGCCGATCAGCATCGTCGCACAGGTCACACCGCATCTCGAAGTGATCGAATCGCCGCAGGGCGCGATCAATGTGGCCACGGGCAAGGAGGACACGGTGCGTTTCCGCGTGCGCGTGAAAAGCGAGCTTGGCAGCGCGGAGATCACGTTCAAGGCGGAAGCCGCCGGGCAGGTGGTGCTGCGACGTGCCACGCTCAGCGTGCGACCTGCGGCACCTTATCTCACGCATGTGCAGAGCGGTTACTTCCGCGACAACACGAAAGAGGTGAAGGTGACGCGCGAGATGTTCCCGCAGTATCGCAAGCTGAACGCGAACGTATCGGCGCTGCCGCTTGGACTGGCGCGAGGTTTGGAATCGTATCTTCACGAATATCCGTATGGCTGCTCCGAGCAGATCACCAGCCGTGCCGTTTCGCGTCTGCTGCTGGTGAAGGAGGCGGACTTTGGCTTCGATCCTGCGGATTCGATGCGGCAACTCGACACCGCCTTCGCTCTACTGCGCAGCCGTCAGAACTCGAGTGGCGGCTTCGGTTACTGGGATTCGTCTGCGGACACCGGGATGGATTATCTCTCGGTTTATGTGATGCGCTTTTTGACGGAAGCGCGGGATGCAGGTCATGCGGTGCCGTCCGCGCTGCTCGAAGGTGCGCGCAAACGGATGCAGCAGATGGTTCGCGGCAAGGTGAGCGGACTCGATAATGCGTCGATCCAGGCAGCGGCGATTTATTTGCTCACCCGGCATGGCGAAAACACCTCCACCTATGTGCTCAATTTGCGCGATCATCTGCGGCAGCAGCATCAGGAGGCATGGCGCGGCCATCTTACCGCCGCGTATCTCGCGGGCACCTATGCATTGCTCCAGCAGAAGCAGGAAGCGACAACGCTGATGCAGGATTACTGGAAGGCGGTGCGCAAAGGGCGTGCGGTGGGTGCATGGCGCGGCTGGTATTACCTCGATCCGCAGGTGAGTCAGGCGGAAGGCTTTGCTGTGGCGTGCAAACACTTCCCGGAACTGGCCGGAAACTTCGGCTATGACGATCTCGCCGTTGTCACCGAACCGCTGGGGCGCAATCGCTTCAACACGATCAGCGCCGCCACGACGATCCTCGCGCTCAAAGCCTATTCCGATCTTGCGAAACAATCCGGTGTGCGTGTTTCATTGAGCGAATTGGCGCGAGCTGGCGGCACGCCGAGTGTGCTAGTGCCGGAGACAACCGGCTTGATCCAAAGCGACTTCAGCGCGCAGGCTGGTGGGTTGCGCTTTGGTCTCGCGCAAGGCGGTGGGCGTGATCTGGGCGCGTTTTATCAAGTAACGGAGGCTGGTTTCGACGTCGGCGTGCCGACACAGCGCATCGCGGACGGTCTAGAGGTCTTCCGCGAAATTTTGGACGCGGATGGCAATGCTGTGGCGAAGCTGAAGGTCGGCGAAAGCGCGCTCGTGCGTTTGAGTGTGCGCAATGTGTCGTCGGATGTGCTGAACAACATTGCCGTGCTCGATTTGATGCCCGGCAGCTTCGAATTGGAACCTAACGGCCTTAAACCCGGACGCGGCACGATTCCCGGCGCGGATTATGTCGATGTGCGCGAGGATCGAAACGTCTTCTTCTGCGGCCTCGGCAAAGGCGAGGTGAAAACCTTCGCGTATCGCATCAAACCCATCGCCGCAGGCAGTTATGTGATCCCGCCGGTGTTTGCCGAGAGCATGTATGATCGCGGCATTAAAGGGCGCGATGGTGGCGGGAAGGTGGACGTGGAGTGATGTTATGCGCATGATCCGACAATTGCTGCGATTGCGACTCCTGCGCTGGAGTGTCGGAGCGTTGTTGTGCGCGGTATTGATCTGGCTGCTACTGCCGCAACCGGAGTTGTATCCGCCGGAGTTTCGGTTTTCGCGCACGCTGGAGGATCGCAACGGGCGGCTGCTGCATCTCGCGTTGACGCCAGATGGTAATTATCGGCGCTTCACGCCGCTGGCGGAGATCAGTCCGGTGTTGATCGAGGCGACGCTGACGCTGGAGGATCGCCATTTTTATGATCACCCGGGCGTGAATCCGCTGTCGATGCTGCGGGCGGCGTGGGGTGTGGTTTCAGGTTCGGCACGCGGCGGCGGATCGACGATCACGATGCAACTGGCGCGGTTGCGCTTCGGCCTGCACACACGCACGCCGTGGGGGAAGGCGTGGCAGATGCTGCGTGCGGTGCAGATAGAGAAGCATCACTCGAAGGACGAAATTTTGGAGGCTTATCTCAATCAGGCACCGTATGGCGGCAATGTGGAAGGCGTGGGTGCGGCGAGCCTGCTGTGGTGCGGCAAACCGGCGCGTGAGCTGACGATGCGCGAGGCGGTGGCGCTTTCCGTGCTGCCGCAAAGCCCGACGACGCGGCGTCCGCGTGCGACAGGTGATAATACGAGTTTGGCGGCGGCGCAGCATCGACTGTGGGAGCGTTTGCGCGAGGAGCGTGGCCTACCGGCCGATCCGCTGGATGCGGCGTTTACATTGCGGCAGTTGCAGCCGGTGCCGCGTGAGGCACCGCATCTGGCACGGCGGTTGTTTGTTGAAAAGGCGGCGGAGGATCGCGTTAGCTCCGGCGTGGCGCTGCGCTGCACGCTGGATGCGAACCGGCAACGTGGCGTGGAGCAGGCAGTGAATGATTATGTGGAGCGCAAACGTGAGGTGGGCATCACGAACGCGTGCGCGTTGCTCGTGCATGCGCCATCGCGCGAGGTGCTGGCCTATGTGGGATCGGGCCGTTTTTTGGACAGCACGATCCAAGGGCAGGTGGATGGCGTGCTGGCGCGGCGCTCGCCGGGATCGGCGCTGAAGCCGTTTATTTATGCGCTGGCGATGCAGCAGGGGCTGATTCACCCACACACGCTGCTGCGCGACGGGCGCATGGCCTTCGGTAGCTATAATCCAGAGAATTTTGACCGTAACTTTGCGGGGCCGATTTCGGCCCAGGATGCGCTGTATCACAGCCGCAACATTCCGGCGGTGTCGCTGGCGCAACGGCTCGCTGCGCCGGGCTTGTATGGCTTTCTCAAGGAGGCAGGTGTGGCGCTGCCACAACCGGCGGAGTTTTATGGATTGGCGCTGCCGCTGGGCGGCGGTGAAGTTTCGATGGAGGAACTGGCCGAGCTGTATGCGCTGCTAGGCAGTGATGGCGGTGCCAAACGGCTGCGCTATTTCAAAGCGGCTGCCGTGGTGGAATCGAAACCGCTGCTGACGGCGGCGGCGCGTTATTTGACGCGGGAGATGCTGCGCTCGCGCGAAGGCGAGACCGTGATGAATGATCCAGCGGTGACGTGGAAGACGGGCACCTCGCACGGCTTCCGCGATGCATGGGCGGCGGGGATTCGCGGCGAGTTTGTGCTCGTCGTCTGGATCGGCAACTTCAACGGCAAGGCGAATCCGGCCTTCATCGCGCGTGAATGTGCCGCACCGCTGCTGTTTGAGGTGTTTCGCCATTTGCGCCTGCCGGTGAAGCGGGCAACGCGGCCGGAGGGTGTCGCGCAGGTGGAGTTGTGCGCCGTGTCGGGTCAGTTGCCGACGCCACACTGCCAGCATCGCGTGCAGGGCGGGTTCATTCCAGGTGTGTCGCCGATCACGCCGTGCGACATCCATCGCGAGGTGTTAATTGATGCTACCAGTGGCCTGCGGGTGGCGCGTGATGATGGCAAGCGTGAGTTGAGGCGCGAGGTGTTCGAGTTCTGGCCACCGGACTTGCTGGAGATGTTCAAGCTGGCCGGAGTGCCGCGCAAAACGCCGCCGCCGTTGGAGGCCAGTGCTGAATCGCTCGCTGCGGCTGATGCTGGCGCGGTGCCGAAGATCGTGTCACCGCGTGCCGCACTGGTTTACACGCTGCAAGCCTCCGATGCGGCACGGCAGACGATCCCGCTGCGAGCGGACACGGCTCCGGGCGTGAACCGCGTATTCTGGTTCGCCGGATCACGCTTTCTCGGGGCCAGCGATCCGGCCACACCAGTGATGTGGGCTGCATCTGCCGGGAAGTGGCAGGTACATGTGCTGGATGATCAAGGACGCAGCGCAGCGGTGGAGATTCGTGTCGAGATGGTGCCGTGATGTTCGCAAGCTCACGCGGAGAGGGTGGGATTCGAACCCACGGTGAGAATTACCCCACGCCAGTTTTCAAGACTGGAGCCATAAACCACTCGACCACCTCTCCTGGTGCTGCGTTACGGAGCTAAGATAGTAGGCAACGTGAAGCGGCATGCAAAGCGGAAATTTGCGGGTGTTGATTGAAGGTCGGGATTGATCAGGGATGCGGGGGCGTTCATGGTCGGCGCGCAATGATTCATCCTACCGCTTTGATTGATCCGCAGGCACTGATCGACCCCACCGCTGAGATCGGGCCGTATGTGGTGATCGATGGCAAGGTGGAAGTGGGTGCTGGGTGCCGGATCGAAGCGCATGCGCAGCTCGTAGGGCAGGTGGTGGTGGGGGAGGGGACACGGATCGGGCGTGGGGCTGTGATCGGGGCCGAGCCGCAGGATTTGGGATTCGATCCCGCGACCGAGAGTAGCGTAATTTTGGGCAAAAATAATGTGATCCGCGAACATGTGACGATCCACCGTAGCAGCAAGCAGGGTGGGGTGACGCGGATGGGCGATGGGAATTACCTGATGGTGGGCTGCCACTTGGCGCATGACGTGGTGTTGGGGGATCGAAACGTCCTGGCCAATGGCTCCATGCTGGCCGGGCACATTCAGATGGGGAACAGCACTTTCATTGGGGGCGGGGCGGTGTTTCACCAGTTCCTGCGTATCGGGGATTTTTGCGTGATTCAGGGGAACGGCAGTTTCAGCAAGGACATCCCGCATTTTTGTGCCGCCCAGCGGATCAACCGAATCACGGGACTGAATGTGGTGGGGCTGCGGCGGCAGGGATTCACGGCAGAGGACCGGGCATCGATCAAGGAATTATTCCACGTGCTGTTTTGCGATGGGATGAACCTTTCGCAGGCCGTGGCGCAGGCGACAGCCAAGGAATGGCCTGACAAGGCGCGGCGTTTGTTGGAATTTGTACAAGCACCGAGCCAAAAAGGGGTCTGCCCGGTGCGACCAGGCCGGGAAGATGAATGAACCGGGCGGGGTGAAAAAAGTCCGGCTTTTTCTTGTCACCGAGACGCCAGTAGCCTATTAAAAGTTTTACCCTTGCCCGTTCTCCTGGGCTGTACTTACTCCCCGTGCCATGAACTTTCCAAGACTTTGCGTGACGATCCTTGTTTGCATCCTGGCGACAGCCGGTGCAGCGAGCGGGCAGTCCCTCCTCGACAGTCTCACGACCGATCTCAATATTCGTGGTTTAATGACCACCATGGATCCGGAAACTGGTATCGCCACTGTGTCCGGCGATGTGCATATCGTCTATGGTGATGTCGAAATCCGCTGCGGCAGCGCGCAGTATAACCAAATGACAGGTGATGTCATCGCCCGCGATGGGGTGACGATCTGGCGGCCAGGGACGATTTACCGGGGTGACGCCATCACCTACAATTCCGTCACGGGGGAGATGTCGGGTCAAAATGTGATTTCCGGCATGCCGGCGGGAACGGGCATGTTCATCTACAAGGCGGAGGACTTTCAGTCGAAGAGCAAGCTGGAGAACCGGATCGACGCCACGGGTATTTCATTCACCTCCCATGACGTGCAGAACCCGAACTTTCACCTCGGGGCGAAGGAACTGACCGTCTATCCGGGTGACAGCGCGGTGATGCGCGGCGTGAAGCTTTATGGTGGGGACACGCCGTTTTTCTACTGGCCGAAATTCTCCCAGTCGCTGCAAAATGAGGTGGGCTACCGAATGAGTCCTGGCTACCAGAGCCGCTGGGGTGCCTTTTTGCTGACGCAGTACTCGGTCATTCATGGAGATCACACGCTGGCGAATTACAAGCTGGACCTGCGGAGCAAGCGTGGTGTGGGCGGTGGGGTGGATTTTTTCTCCCTGCGTCACCTTGGCAACCAGCAGAACTTTGGCACCTTGAAGCTTTATGCGGTCAACGATAGCTCTGCCGCAACCAATGTGGCTGGCAGCACCCGCTTCCCGGTGAGCGAGACCCGTTACCGGGCGAATTTCCAGCATCGCATCTATCTACCAGGCCCGGATGTGAGCACTTGGTATCTGGATTTTGATCTCAACAAGATCAGCGACATCCATTTTTATGAGGATTTCTTCTTCAACGACTTTCGTACCAACCGCGAACCCGACAACCTAATCTCCCTCATTCACACGAATGACGCCTACGTCGCCACGCTGATGGCGAAGTTCAAGATGAACGACTTTTACCGGACGACCACGCGTCTACCCGAATTGTCAGTCGATTTTGTGCGCCGTCCTTTGTACAACACGGGTATTTTCCATCAGGGCACGATTTCAGCCGGCATTTACAACGAGGTAGTGGGCAGGCAGGAGGAAGCCGAGTTGCTGCGGTTGCAGGGAATTGGCGCTGGTCTTGGCCTGGCGGGTGTGCTGGCGGATACCTTTGGTGGAGCGGACTCTTACCGGAGCTTGCTGGGACTGCCGCGCAATTCGGGACTCACAGCGGCCGACATCGCGCAGGGGCTTGGGGCCATCAGCAGCAGGTTGCAGGAGCCGGACTTCGCCCGCTTTCACACCTATCACGAGCTACTGTATCCGAAGACTTACTTGGGCTGGCTGAATGTGACGCCACGCATCGGCGCAGGGATGACGAGTTATGGCAGCATCGATGGCAGTGTTACTGGCTTGCAGAATTTCACCCGTGGCATCCTGCACCTCGGGCTAGATGTCTCCTTCAAGGTGATCAAGACGTGGAGTGATGTGCAGGTGGAGTCGCTCGGAATCAACGGCATCCGTCATGTGTTTCAACCCTACCTGAACTATTCTTATCTGGATGCCAAGCAGGACACGGGGATTCCTGCCATTGACCGGTTGTCTCCCACCACGCGCCCACGATCGATTGATGTTCCCCTGTTCACCGCCGTGGACAGCCTGCGCTCATGGAATGTGGCCCGCATCGGGTTCCGCAATCTGTTCCAGACGAAGCGTGACTATATCAGCGGTTCCACTATGGGCAGTTTTTTTGAGACGCCGGAAGGTGGTGACAGCCAGACTTACACTTGGGCGGGAATGAACACCTTTGTGGATGTTTTTGCCAAAGACCCGGAGTTTGGGCGTGACCTCTCGAATCTCTACAATGAGATTTTTTGGAGGCCGGTGCCCTGGATCACGCTGAAGTCGGACTTGCAGTTGCCCATCAGTTCCGGCGTTGGCAGCTTTACTGAGATCAACAACGGCATCATCTGGCTGCCTAGCAGGCACACCTCCGTCGAGTTTGGGCATCAATTCATCTCTGACCATCCGTTCTTCCAGGACAGCAGCCTACTGTTCACGCGCTTTTACGCCAGGGTGAGCGAAAACTATGGCTTCAACATGAACCACATCTATGAGGCGGATGACGGCACTTTGGAATTCCAGAGTTACAGCGTTTCACGTGACCTGAGCAGTTGGGTCGCCTCCATCGGGGTGATGGCACGCGACAACCGCAATGGGGCGTCCGACCTGGGCATCCTGCTGACCTTCACGCTCAAGGACTTCCCGCAGTTTACTTTCGATCTCGATATCGACCCGAATCCGACGGGCCGTGGGGGCAAGCAATAGTGGTGGCGGCTTTGCCCGCGTGAATGTGGTCGAAGAACTGCCTTCTGCGTGATGACAGCACACCTTCCTCTCGTTTGCATAACGCCTGCCATTTGGGTCGAATGATGCGCGGTTGAGCACATTGACCATGGCGCGTCGATCTTGAGCGCTGTTCACCCGCCTGCTGCCGGATAAGAGTTTGCGTCACCGTTCAGCGGCACTGTATTGTACACGGGTCGTGGAGCAAACTCGCTAGACCCACTTGGTGGGGTAACTGCAAAATGCCAAACAACATCGCGCAGCTCACATGCCACCGCTTTTGGCGAGGAAATTGAGTGCCAGGGTGGCAACGGCGAGGATGAAGACTAACCAAGCAAGAGGCATGACGGGGGAAGGGGTAAGGAATGGAAAAGGGTGAATGAACGAATCTTGTCTCAAGGAATGGGCAGGAGGGTCTCCTTGAACTTGTTGGTCCAGATACCAGTCACGATGTTTTTGGATTCCCAGCCCTGAGTGTTGGCTGTCGGCACCATGATGGGGGATTCGCCCGTGGGGTCTGCCTTGACGGCATCTGCTCCAAACATCTGCACCACCATCAGCACGGCCGAAAGGACAAAGCAGATCACGGAAAGCGGCACGAGTCCGGCTTCGGGATCTTTTTCCTCGTAGAACTGCTCTGCGTCGGCTGCCGCGCTGCGTTTCACGGGCGCGCTGGGCGGAGCTGAGATGGAAGGGCGCTGCATGGCCTGCGTGGGCTGCAGCTTTACCGTGGCTTTAGGCAGTGGCGCAGTGCCGCCAACCATGGGGCCAGTGCCAAGCGCGCGTGGTGGCCCACCGGATTTTTGCAAAGGAACGGTCGGAGCGCCAGTCTCCGTGCGCGGAGGGGGAGCCGCCGGGTTTTGGCTCAGTGGACGAGTAGCGGCAGGCAGACCGGCCATCGGAGGGGCCGTTGGTCGTGGCGCGCCAGGTGGTGGTTTTGGTGCTCCCGCAGTGGGAGGTGCCAGCGGACGCGCAGGGGGCGGCATCGGGCTGGAAGGAGGCGCTGCTGCCTGCGGCGGTGCCGAGGCGACTGGAATGGCAGAGGTGGTCTTCCGGGACGGCGGCGGCATCGGCGGCGCTGGCAGCTTCACCGGGGAGGTGCTGGACTTGGGTGCGGGCGGCGGCAGCGGGGCCGAGGGCAGTTGAATGCGAGCCGTGGCCTTTTTGGCCATGGTTGGCACCACAGAGGTCGTGTTCAGGGACGCTGGAACCCCGCCGGTGGCTGGTGAGACAGGAGCCGTGGTCTCGCGTGGTTGGGTGACCCCGGCACCAGGGCGTCCGCGCAGGGTGATGCGCACGGTTTCTTTTTTCAGCGGCACCGCGGCTGTTTTCGGTGTCGAGGCTGGTGGCGTGTTTTCGGGTTCGCTCATGGTTCGGGACTGGAAGTGGGAAAATTCAGGGAATTACACCTCCATTTAGCTAATTCCGCGCCCTTGCGTCAATTCCTTTCTCCTCCTGCCTTGCAATTGTCCGCCGAGTGATGATAAATCAGCCGCATGAATATTCTTGTCACTGGCGGTGCCGGTTTCATCGGCTCCCACACCGTAGGCCGCCTGCTGCGCGATGATGCCGGGCAGATCACCATCCTTGACAGCCTCAACGATTACTACAACCCCGCCATCAAGCGGGAAAACCTCCGCGCCCTCGGCCCGCAGGTGAAATTCCACCAGGGCGACATCACGGACCCCCTGTTCGTGGCCGAAGTCTTCGATGTGGGCCGTTTTGACGCCGTCATCCACCTCGCCGCCCGTGCTGGCGTGCGCCCCTCCATCGAGCAACCGGAGTTATACATCGACACCAACATCAAGGGTACCTTCAACCTCCTCGAAGCCGCCCGCCGCACCGGCGTGAAGCAATTCGTCGCCGCCAGCAGCTCCTCCGTCTATGGAGTGAACAAAAAGGTGCCCTTTGCCGAGACGGACCCCATCCTCCAGACCATCAGCCCCTACGCCATGACGAAGATGGCCGGCGAGCAGATGTGCTCGAACTACAGCCACCTCTACGGCATTAAGACCGTCTCCCTGCGTTTTTTCACCGTCTATGGCCCGCGCCAGCGTCCCGACCTCGCTATTTCCAAATTCACCCGCCTCATTGAGGACGGCCAGCCCATCGACAAATTCGGCGACGGCAGCACCCGGCGTGACTACACCTTCATCAACGACATCGTGGACGGCATCATCGGCTCGCTAAACTACCGCAACGGCCCGATTTGCGATATTTTCAACCTCGGCGGCTCGCAAAACGTCTCCCTCAACGACCTCATCACCACCATTGAGGCGGCGCTCGGTAAAAAAGCCACCGTCAACCAGCTCCCCGAGCAGCCCGGCGACGTGCCCATCACTTCCGCCGATGTCAGCAAGGCGCGAGAGCTGATCGACTTCAAGCCCACCACCACCATCGCCCAGGGCGTGCCGCAATACGTCGAGTGGTTCCGCGACATGCGGGCGCGGGGCATTGCGGTGAGTTGAAATCAAAAATGCGGCGCTGAGATTGTCCCGTCCTCGATCTCCTGGCGCTTCTTGCGCACGATGCCGTCCGCGATCTCCAGCACCATCTCCTCCAGCAGCAGCCGCAGGTGGCTGCCGGGGCGGTAATCCGCCGGGGCGATGTGTTTCACGCGGTCTGAGATGCCGTTGAGCTGGTAGCATTTGCGGAAACTGCTGCGGTTCGTCTCATCCGGGTTGTACACCGCCACCGCATGGCCGCCGTAGCGCTTCATCAGCGTGAAGCAGGGCACGTCCGTCGGCCCGTCGCCCACATAAATCATGTGCTGGAAGGGGATCGGCCGCAGCTCGTGCGCCATGTGGTCGTTCACATCCTCATGCGGCTCCAGCATGCCTTTGTTGATGCGGAAGATGTACTGCGTCTTCGTGGTGTGGCTGATCACCCGTTTGGGGAAGGTGATACGGCCATTTTTGTCCTCGCCGAACTCGCAGCCGAAGATGCGTTTCACAAACGGTGCCAGCGCGGAGCCGTCCAGCAGCGCCTTCAGGCCGCTGGAGATGATGTAATGCTCGACCTTCACGCCCAGCAGCCGGTGCTGGTCATTGAGCACTGCGTTCAGCTCCCCGAACAGCTCCGGCACGCCTTTGTAAAAGCGCAGCTTCGCGCCCAGCTTGCGCAGGTCCTCGTTGGTGGGCCGGTCCATGTCCAGGTAGTCCAGCATGCACTTCAGGTAGGCCAATTCGCCGTCGTAGCCTTCCGTGTCCACCAGCTCGCGGCTGCGCTTCCAGAACTGCTCCGGATTGATGCCGAAGTGCGGAAACAGCGTCTCGTCCTGCATGTACGTCGGGCTGAGCGTCTGGTCGTAATCGTAGATGATGCCGATGGTGGTCTGCTGCGAGGCCATGATGGGATGCGTGGTTCAAACCAGCGCCTTGAGCGCGCTGTCCAAGGTTGGATGGGCGAAACCGTAGCCCATCTCCGCCGCAACGCGAGGAATCACTCGCTGCCCGCCCAGCAGCATCTCGTCCGCCATCCCGCGCAGCAGCAGGCGCAGCGCGAAGGCTGGCACATGAAAGAACGCCGGGCGTTTCAGCGCGGCGGCAAGCTGCCGGGTGAACTCCGCATTCGTCACCGCCTCCGGCGCGCAGAGATTCACCGGCCCATGCACGGCCTCGGTTTCAATCGCCTTCAGAATGAGTTGCACCGCGTCATGCAGGTGAATCCACGCCATCCATTGCGCGCCTGAACCCAGCCTGCCGCCTAGGCCGAGGCCAAACACGCGTTTCAGCAGTGGCAGCGCCCCGCCATCATCGCCCAGCACCATCCCGCTGCGCAGGCTCACCACCCGCATGCCCAGTGCCTCCGCCCGCAGCGCGGCTTTTTCCCAGCCTGCGCACACATCGGCCAGAAAGCCTTCCCCGCGCGGCGAGTTCTCATCCAACAGTTCGTCGCCACGATTGCCGTAAAATCCAGCACCTGAAGCGCAAATGAGCATTTGCGGCCGGTTCACTGCCTGCCAGGTGCCGAGGTGCGCTACCAGCGCCTCGGTGAAGTCCACGCGGCTGTTCCAGATGCGATCGCGTTTTTCCTTCGTCCACAGTCCCATCAGCGACTCACCGGACAAATGCACCAGCGCGTCCAATTTTGTCTCCGGCAGCGCATGCGGCGCATTTTTCGGCTGATACAGAGTCTCCGTCGAGACCGGCACAAACGAGCCCGCCTGCCGGGTGTAGGCGATCACCTCATGCCCGCTGCCCAGGGCGAACAGTGCCAGCTCGCCGCCGATGAATCCCGTCGCCCCTGTGATACCGATGCGCATACACACCTAACGGCTTGAAGCAGCCGATGGTTGCTGGAAAATGCCGACGGGCCTCTGCGTCCGACGCAAAAACTAGAGGTCTTGCTGAAAGTGCTCCAGTGCCGAGGTCAACCGCGCGATTTCCTGGATCGCCACGTCCAGGAGCTTGCGCGCATGATGGAGATTCCCGGCCCGGGTATTGTCGGTGAGAACGGACACGGCATGAAATGCCGGGGCCGCGCAGTATATGCCCACCATGCCTTTGAGCGAATGAGCCGCTAGATGCAGCGCCTCGGCATCGTGGTCGTCTAGCGCCTGCCGGGCATCGGCGGGCATCGTCTGCCAGTCTTCCAGAAACATGCGGACCAGCTCGCGCATGAGCGGCACGTCGCCAATGGAGACTTTGAATTCCGCCGCCTCGCGTGCCAGCCGCAGCTCCACCATGGATTGTTCCAGCAGGGTCTTTTGTTCGGCCAGGGTCGCGTTGGCCGCATGCAACGCATCCTCGGTCTCCTTCAATTTGGTGATGTCCTTGGAAATGCCGCAGGTGCCAATGATGCTACCGTCGGTGTCGCACAGTGGAATCTTGGTCACCAGCGCCCAACCGGTCCGGCCGTCCAGCAGTAGCTTCTTCCCTCCTTGCCGGTGATGGTTTACCGGCCTGCATCAATACCTGTTCATCATCGAAGGACGCCTGCGCCAGCGCAGGTTCGAAAAAGTCGAAATCCGTTTTGCCGATCACTCCGCCGGATCCTTGCTGCCCAGAAAGGCGGCCTCGGAATGGCTTACCAGCACAAAGGCCCCGTGCGTGTCCTTGAAGTAAATCCGGTCGGGAATGTGCTCCAGCAGGCACCGCAGCATCTTGTATTGAGCTTTGTGGCTGCTCAAATCTTGCTTTGCGGTGCTGGCGTCGTTGGGGAGCATTGATTCGATCATGCCTTTCTCGGCGGCTCTTTTCAAGGCTTGTCCAAAATCAGGCAACGGAACGACCGGCCCATCAGCGCCGGATGGGTGAGGGACTGGAACTGGCGCATCAGGGCGGCGTCTGGCGGGCGGCCTTCGAGACTCTGAATCCATGTCGTGGCCATACGGCCCAATACGCGGCCTTGCAGATCGTATTCGCGCTGCGTGAGGCCGTGGCGCACAGCTTCGTCAATGAGGCGGGTGAAGTTGATGTGGGTGGTCAGGTCGCATGCGCCTAGGTCTTCCAGCACGCGGCCGTCCATCTTGTGCTGCTTGTAGCGGCGGATGCTGCCATCAGCGCGGGAGTCGGCGGAGAATTCCTCCGCATCCAGGCCGTAGTCGGCGATGAAGATGACTCCGTGAAACGCGGTCTGCGCCAGTTCGCGAATCCACGCGAGCATGGCGAGGTTGATTTCGAGCGTGTGACCGGTGGCGAGGTCGTGCGGCAGGTGTTTCACCTCCTCGCTGAGTTCGGCGCAGGAGCATTCGCCCGGCACGAAACGAAACGCCTCGGTGTCATCGGCCTCGACGTGGAGTTCCTCCCAGCGCTCGTCATTCCACCGCACGAGATGCACGGGGAAGGCGTCGGGCAGCTCGTTGCAGAGGAAAAAACCGTGTTTGGGGCCGGATTGCAGCTCGGCGAGGCTTGTCACCCACTGCACGCGGTCGCCGAGTCGCTGGTGTTGTGTTTCGCGGTAACGCGGGTTCGGCTCGACGATGAGATAGCGCACAGGGCGGTCGCCGATCTCGCTCAACACATCCTCGGCGAGCTGTCCATCGTGAGCGCCTTGCTCGATGAGGGTGAAATCCGCCGGTTCGCCCAATGCCTGCCATTCCTGCAAGGCGCGCATGGCCAGCAATTTTCCAAACAGTGGCCCGACGCTCACACTGGTGAAAAAATCGCCCTGGCGGCCGATTTTGCGCGGCCCGGCCCCATAATAGCCATGCTCAGGATGATAGAGCGCCAGTTCCATGACCTGCGCGAAGGGCAGCCGCCCGGCTGGCGTGGCGGCGAGCTGGGCACGGATGATCTGGGGCAGGGGAGGCATGCGACGGGGACGGGAAACAACTGGCGCGGATTGTGAAGGGCGGGTAGTTTCCGCGCCCAACTTTCTTTCCTAATCCATGCATCGAGATGATCCCGATCCCCAGCCTGTGCGCAACTGGCGCGGCGAATCCGGCCTGAAACTGCCCATTTACCGCCGTGGCTGGTTCAGTGCGCTGGTGGCCTTTGCCCTGCTCTGCCTTGTGGCCGCGTTTGGCGGTTACAGCGTGGTGGTGGCACCGCTGCGGCGGGATGCGGAAAAATTCGACCTGGAGGAACTCAAGAAGCTGGAGTCTGCCAGCATCATCTATGACCGCAACGGCGACGAAATGTCCCGCCTCTACGTGCTGAACCGCACCCCCGTGCCGATCACGGACGTGCCGCAGCATTTCATCGACGCGCTGGTGGCGCAGGAGGACAGCCGCTTCTTCAAGCATGACGGCGTGGATTACATCGGCCTTGGCCGTGCGGTGAAGGAGAACATCGTGGCGCGTGAGGTCACGCAGGGTGCCAGCACGATCACGCAGCAGCTTGCCCGCCAGACCTTCAATCTCCTGGAGCGCAGCTACAAGCGCAAGATCCTGGAGGCATTCATCGCCCAGCGCATTGAGAAGCATTACTCGAAGCCGGAGATTCTGGAGTTGTACCTGAACCGCATTTTTTTTGGCCTGAACTTCTACGGCGTGCAGGCAGCGGCGCGTGGTTATTTCGGCAAGGATGTGAAGGAGCTGACCATTGAGGAGTCGGCCACCATTGTCGGTCTGATCAAAAGCCCGAACAACATCCAGCCGCTGCGCCACCCGCAGCGTGCGCTGAAGGAGCGTAATTATGTGATCGACCGCATGACCACCGAGGGCACGCTCACGCTGGTGGATGCCGCCAAGATCAAGAACCGGCCGCTAGTCACCGCGCCGCAGAGCAGTGACCCGCGTCTGAGCTACGTCTTCGACGCAGTGCGGCGGGAGGTGATGGACCTCGTGGGGGAGGAGCGTGCCTCCATCGGCGGCTTCCGCATTTACACCGGCATCGACCAGGATCTGCAAAAAATCGCCGAGGAGTCGGCGCGTAAGCACCTGGAGGAGGTGGAGCAGCGTCCAGGCTACGAACACCAGACCTTCGCGCAGTTCCGCGCCATCTTGAATGACTACCGCGTCCGCATGAAGCGCGGCGAGATCGACCCCACCACGCCGCGGCCGATGCCGGAGTACCTCCAGTCCGCGTCCTTGATGATCGACAACACGGACGGCAGCATCCTCGCGATGGTGGGCGGGCGTGATTTTGGCGACAGCCAGTTCAACCGCGCCATGGATGGCGTGCGCTCGGTGGGTACGGCCTTCACGCCCTTCGTTTATGCCGCCGCGTTCAGCAGTCCTGGCCTGTATCCTGGCACGAAGGTGGACGACGCGCCGCTGGACAACCGCCGCGTCATGATCGGCGGCCTGACCGGCATCCTCGGCGAGTGGGGCGCGGAGGTGGACAATCCTAAGTGGTCGCAGGCACCCATGAGTTCGCGTGAAGCGCTGGTCATGGGGCGCAACTCCGCCACCGTGCGTCTGGGCGAGCGCGTAGGCGTGCCGATGGTCAAGCAGGTGGCGCAGAAGGCGGGCATCAGTACCGAGATGCGCGACTACCCCTCAACCTTCCTGGGTGCCAGCGAGGCGCGACTCAGCGAGATGTGCTTGGCCTATTCCAACTTTCCCACGCTCGGCAGCCGCCCGCAGAAACTGCACCTCATCCAGCGCATCATGGACAGCAATGAGAAGCCTGTGTTTCAGATCGCCGCCACCGCGTTGCAGACCGTGCAAAGCATGGACCCCATCGCCGCGTATCAGACGCACACCTGCCTCGTCGATGCGCTGCATCGCGGCACCGGCAGTCCGGCGGTCACGGATTACAAGCTCGGTGAGTTCCCGGCCGGCGGCAAAACCGGTACGCATTACGAGTTCAAGGACCTCTGGTTTCTCGGCTACACCTCCGGCGTAACCTGCGGCGTCTGGGCCGGTTTTGACAAGCAGAAGACCATCTATCCCGGTGCTTTCTCGAACCGCATCGTGCTGCCCGTGTGGACGGACATGATCAATGCCAGCACCACCCGCTTTGCACCGCAGGAGATCACCCCACCGCAGGTCGCCGAACGGGTGGAAATCTGCCAACGCAGCGGCATGCGCGCCACCGACTACTGCTATGAGAAGGTCAAGGATGCCGCCGGCCACGAAAAGTCCGTACGCGCGACCTACTTCGAGTACATCCGCTCCGGCACATCCCTGGAGGGCTTTTGCAATCAGCATACCGGTGAGGGTGTGGACCGGGCTGCGGACGATTTCAAATTCCGCATGTCCGGTGGTGCTTTTGCCGCCGCGCCACTCATCGCCGAGGCCGCCAAGTGGGTCCACATCGAGCCCGTGCGCATGCAGGCCCTCACCATCATCGGTGACGACCCTTACGACTCCGAGCAGGCCATCCCCCGCGCCCGTCCCGTCAACGACGACGGCACTCCGGTCCGCAAAGCGATTCCCGTCGATGCTATTGGCAGCGGTGAGGAAGACTCCCCCCTCAAGCTCGCTCCGCCGCCGCCGATGAGGATCGAACTGTGAGGTGCTGGAATCCTTTCTTGCCTGCCAGCAGCTCAAATGGCAGTTTGTCGCATGAAAATCACGGTTGAGGAGCTTCATCAGGCCACCGCCAAGTATGTGCGTCTTGCCGCGCAATTGTCCATTGAGGTCGAAGACTCATGCCGGTTGCTGGCTGTCTACAGCCAGCTTGGCGCTCTTCCTCGCCAACTGGCGGCGGTACTTTCATGGCGCGGGATTCATCCATCCGCCAGATGCCGCTCATCACGGTTGATTCCACCGATATCGTCTCAGCAGATCGTGATGACCGATGAATTTATTTTGACACCGCTTATCTGCTGAAGTGTTTTTTGAATGAGCCACACGCGCATCTGGTGCGCCAGCTCGCACAAAACGCAGGTTGCGTGGCCTCATGTAATCACGGGCGTGTCGAGTTTTGGTCGGGTGTGCAACGGCATGTGCGGGAGGGCAAGCTTTCTTCCGTCGATGCGCGCCAAGTTCTGACAAATCTCGAAGCCGAGGAGCAGGGTGGCGGCGTCGTTTGGCTGCCGCTCGATGCCGCTGTGCTCCGACAGTCCTGCCAGATTTTAGAAACTCATGGGGCCGTTTCGCCTTTGCGTGCGGGTGATGCCATTCACCTCGCCGCCGCGCAGATTCACGGGTTCAGCGACATTCACACCAGTGACCGCCACATGTTGACAGCCGCTGCGCTCACCGGGCTTCGGGCCGTGAATGTGCTCCCGTGAGAAAAGTTGTCAAATTCACCGCAGCAGCATCGCCCCCTTCTCCGCATCAAACTCATTTTCCCACTTCGCCACGACGAGCGTCGCGACGGTGTTGCCAATGAGATTCGTCAGCGCTCGCGCTTCGGACATGAAACGGTCGATGCCGATGAGCACTGCGAGGCCCGAGGCGGGAATGCCAGTGTCGATGGTCGATAATGTCGCGACGAGCGTGATGAATCCCGCGCCGGTGACGCCGGCGGCCCCCTTGGAGGTCAGCAGCAGCACGGCGAGCAGGCCAATCTGCTGCCAGAGCGTCAGATGCGTGTTCGTGGCCTGTGCGACGAACAACGCGGCCAGCGTGAGGTAGATGCAGGTGCCGTCGAGATTGAAGGAGTAGCCGGAGGGGATGACCACGCCGACCACGGACTTGTCACAGCCGGATTTTTCAAGCTTCTGCATGAGCTGCGGCAGCGCCGTCTCGGAGGAGGACGTGCCGAGCACCAGCAGCAGCTCGTCCTTGATGTGAACCAGGATTTTCCACAGGCTGAAGCCGCACCAGCGCGTGATCAGGCCGAGCACGACGAACACAAACAGCCCACAGGTCAGATAGACGCAGCCCAGCACCTTCGCCAGCTTCAGCAGCGTGCCAGGCCCCTCCGAACCCACCGTGTAGGCCATCGCGCCGAACGCGGCGATGGGTGCCACCTTGGTGAACATTGCTACCAGCTTGAAAAACACCTCCCCAATGGCGTGCAGCAGCTCCAGCACGATGCTGCCGCGCTCGCCCATCCCGCACAGCGCCACGGCCACCAGCACGGCTAGAAACAGCGCGGGCAGTACGGATTCATCCGTGAAGGCACCCACGAAGGTTTTCGGCACGATGTTCATCACAAACGTGAGTGTGCTGCTGTCATGCGCCTTGGCGGAGAACTCGCCGATTTTGGCCGTTTCCTGGACCGAGGCACTCAGGTCCATCCCCGCGCCCGGCTGCATCACGTTCGCCACCACGAGGCCAATGATCAGCGCCAGCGTCGTCAGCACCTCAAAGTACAGCAGCGCCTTCCAGCCCACACGGCCCACGCGTTTCAGATCGCCCATGCTGGCGATCCCAGTGACCACGGTGCAGAAAATGATCGGCGCGATGAGCATCTTGATCGCCTTGATGAAGATCGTCGCCAGCGGTTGCAGCGTGGTGGCGTCAAACGCCCCCGGCAGCCCGCCTGCGCTCGGTGCCGGATAAATCAAGCCCAGCAGCACGCCCAGCCCGATGCCAATCAGCACCTGTACATAAAGAATTTTCAGCCATTTCATCGGCCGCGATGGTGGTGGCTTCGCCGACAAAAGCCAAGCGGCATTCTTGCGCCCGCTCAGCGTGTGTAGGGAATGCGGATGCCTGGTGCGCCAGTTTTGAAATCCTTGCTGTTGCGGGTGACCAGATCGGCTCCATAGGCACGAGCGCTGGCCCAGATCAACGCATCAGGCAGTTTGAGGCGATGCTGCTGGCGCAGTCGGATCGCCTCTCGGCACACCGCTTCGTCCAGCTCCACGAGTTCAAACTGCCTGAGAAACGACTCCCAACTGGCCTGCATCGTGGCATTGGGCGCACCGATGAGCACCTCCATTCAGGTGATGCGCGAGATCGCCACCTCCGCATGTTGTGCAGCCTCTTCTAGCGCGGCCGGATGACCGGCGAGCAGGTCAATGACGATGTCGGTGTCGAAGAAAGCGCGCATGACCGGATCACGGCTCCCACTCGTCACGCAGACTGGCGAGGTGCTGGTCCCCATTCACCCCGGCAGGCCATGTGCCAATGGCAGGATGGCTGGCGATGCGTTGGGCGAAAGGCGTCTGCGATTTGCGTGACTTCACCAACTGCAACATGGTCAGCACCGCCTGCTTGAACTGCAACGCCGTCGGCTGATCCAGCGCGGCCAGTTCTTGATCAAGGTCGAACGAAGTCGATTTCATGCGTGCAAGATGCCCCGATCACGGGCGGATCGCAAGGCGGCTCTTCGATGTCTCCCGTTTCGTCATACTGCCTTCATCATTCGTCATTCGTCATTTTCCCAATCCTTGCGCCCTCCGCCCCGCGTGCTAGTCTCACGGCTCTCAAACCACCAATTCGCACGCACCATGGGCAAAACACTCTTCGCCAAAGTCTGGGACTCGCACGTCGTCGGCACGCTCGACAACGGCCACGCACAGCTTCTCATCGACACGCATCTCGTCCATGAGGTCACCAGTCCGCAGGCCTTCGGCATGCTGCGTGATTTGAACCTGCCAGTCGCCTACCCGCACCGCACCTTCGCCACCGTGGACCACATCGTGCCCACTGACAGCCAGGTCTCGCCGTTTTCCGATCCGCTCGCCGAGGCGATGATCCAGGAGCTGAACAAAAACGCCAAAGACTTCGGCATCACCTATTTCAGCCTCGCCAGCGGCAAGCAGGGCATCGTCCACGTCGTCGGCCCCGAGCAGGGCATCACCCAGCCCGGCACCACGATTGCTTGCGGCGATTCGCACACCGCCACGCACGGTGCCTTCGGCGCGATCGCCCTCGGCATCGGCACCACGCAGGTGCGTGACATCCTCGCTACGCAGACCATGGCGCTCGGCAAGATGAAAGTCCGCCGCATCAATGTGGACGGTCACCTGCGCCCCGGCGTTTACGCCAAGGACGTGATCCTCCACATCATCCGCCTGCTCGGCGCGAATGGCGGCATCGGCTACGCCTACGAATACGGCGGCAGCTTGTGCGACGCCATGTCCATGGAAGAGCGCATGACCGTCTGCAACATGAGCATTGAGGGCGGTGCGCGCTGCGGTTATATCAATCCCGACGCAAAGACCTTCGAATACCTCAAAGACCGCCCCTACTCGCCGAAAGGCGCGGAATGGGACGCCACGCTCGAAAAATGGCGCGGCTTCGCCTCCGACACCGACGCCGTCTATGACGACATCGTGAACATTAAGGCCGAGGACGTGCCACCCACCGTCACCTGGGGCACCAGCCCAGACCAGGCCATCTCCGTCACTGAAAACGTGCCGACCCCGGAAAGCGCCACCACCGAACCTGGCCGCATCTCCATCCAGGACGCGCTCGACTACATGAAGCTGCCTGCCGGTCAGCCGATCAAGGGCACCAAGATCGACGTCGCCTTTATTGGCTCCTGCACCAACGGCCGCCTGAGCGACTTCCGCGAAGTGGCGAAGTTCATCAAAGGCAAAAAAGTCGCCGCTGGAGTTAAAGCCATCGCCGTTCCCGGCTCGCAGATCGTGGACGCCATGGCCCGTCAGGAAGGTCTGCACGAAATCTTCAACGAAGCTGGCTTCGAATGGCGCGGCGCTGGCTGCTCCATGTGCCTCGCGATGAATCCCGACAAGCTCATTGGCGACCAGCTCTGCGCCTCCTCCTCGAATCGCAACTTCAAAGGCCGTCAAGGCAGCCCCACCGGCCGCACCGTCCTCATGTCCCCCGTCATGGTCGCCGCCGCCGCCCTCACCGGCTGCATCAGCGACGCCCGCGAGGTGTTCTCGATCGCGGGTTGATTCAAACCTTCACGAAGAGCGCGGATTCATGCGAATCCGCGCTCTTTCTTTGAAATTCTGAATCCAGAACTGCCAATGAGTCGGATAGAATTCCTTTGGTGAAATCCGTGGTTCTCATTCTGGCGCTCATCCTCTTGGCATTGCTCGCGCTTAATGCGTGGATCATGGCACCGACGCGTTGGCAATGGCAGGTTCAGTTGGTCACGACGGAATTCGGCCACTGGCTCGCGCTGCTGTCGCTCGTTTTGATTTATCCAGCCATGCAGTCATCGCGCTGGTTTGCCTGCTGTTTGCCGGTGTTTTTCTCATCCCCGCCTTGCAGGCATCGCGCATCGCCAAAGCCCAAGGTTTACGCTTCTCCTGGCAGCGCCTGTGGCTGCCGTTGCACGCGGGTAAATTCAAAGTGCAGCAAGAACGCCGCACCTACTGGCAGGAAGGTGGCGAATCGCTCGACATCGTCATCTATCGACCCGTTGGCGCGAACAAACCACTGCCTTGCCTGCTCATCGCCCACGGCGGCGGCTGGGACAGCGGGGATCCCGGTGAATTTACAGCCGCGAACACTGAACTCTCCTCACATGGCTACGTCCTGTGTTCCTTCGGCTACCGTCTCGCGCCGAAGCACCCATGGCCCGCGCAAGCCGAGGACACACGTCATGCGTTTGCCTGGATTCGCGAACACGCCGCCGAACTCAGCATCGACACGAATCAAATCGTCCTCATGGGCCGCTCTGCCGGTGCGCAGATCGCCGCCGCCTGCGCCTACGGTATGCCGGAGCTCGGCGCCCGTGCCTGCATCGACGTCTATGGCACGCCGAACATGTTTCTTGCTCACGAATGGTCCGTGCCAAACGACCTCCTGAAGTCTCTCGTTCTCGAAAAACAATACATGGGTGGCGGTCCGCTGGAAGCCCCTGACGCCTACCACACCGCCTCCGCCACCGAGTTTCTCGATCAGCGAAACCTGCCCAGGCTGCTCATCCACGGCACGCAGGACTCGCTCGTCGGCATCGGCCACAGTCGCCGCTTTAACGAACGCCTCAAACATCGCGAGGACCATCAGTTCCTCGAATTTCCCTGGGGCACTCACGGCACCGATTACTTCCCCTCCACCCCCGGCGGCCAGCTCAGCATGTCCGCCATCCTGCGCTTCCTGGAACGATTCGTTTCTCGCATGCCGTAGTGGAGCGCGGATCTCCGAATCCGCAGCACTCCGACACAACCAGCGCTCCATGAAATCCTACAGCCTTCTTTTCTATTTTTTCGCCGCTTTCTCCTGTGCCGGCGACCTCCAGCTCACCCTCCCGCCTGTCGTTTACGCCACGCCAGGCGTTCCCATCAGCATCTACCACGACAACATCGTCCTCACTGAGACCCCCGACGCCTACCGTTTCGATTTCACCTGCAAACTCGGTCAAAACGAGCCCCGCCGCTGGACCCTCACTCCCACCGATGCCGACATCGGCGATCACCCGCTCGCCATCACCATCAAAGACGCCAGCGGCAAAATTCTGGAGCAGGGCCGGACGACACTACACATCTCGCCACGCCAAACAGCCTCCACCAAACCGCTGCGCCTCCTCATCATTGGTGACAGCCTCACGCATGCCACGACTTACCCGAATGAGATCGCCCGCCTGCTTTCTCAGCCGGGAAATCGCCAATGGACCATGCTCGGCACCCACATCCCCGCCTCCGCGCAGCCCGGTGTCGCCCATGAAGGCTACGGCGGCTGGAAGTGGTCCGACTTCCTCATCAAATTCACCGCCACAGCTCCCGGCGTCACTGCCGGTCCGCTTGCCCGCAAGGCCACCAGCCCCTTCATCTTCCCTTCCGCCGATGGCAAAACCGGCGTCTTCGATTTGCAACGCTACTTCAAAGAGAGCTGCGACAACCAGCCGCCCGCTGTCGTCACCTTCCTTCTCGGTATCAACGACTGCTTTGGTGCCAATCCAGAGAATCCCGACGCCAAGATCAACGAAGTCCTCGATCAGGCCGACAAACTCCTCGCCGCCTTCCATCAGGCCGCGCCCAAGGCCATCCTCGCGGTCGGCCTCACCACCCCGCCAAACGCACGTCAGGAGGCATTCACCGCCAATTACCAGGACAAATACCCGCGCTGGGGTTGGAAGCGCATCCAGCACCGCCTCGTTCAGCTCATGCTCCAGCGCCTCGCCAATCGCGAAAAGGACGGCATCCACCTCGTCCCGACCGAACTCAGCCTCAATCCCGTCGATGGTTACCCCAACAACAACGGCGTCCATCCCAACGCCATCGGCTACGCCCAGATCGGCGCGAGCTTTTACTCGTGGATGAAATCGAAGTTCTAACGGAGCGCGAAATTTATTCCGCCACACTCCGCCTCCATCCATTCACCCCTTCGCGGAACAGCTCATCCTTCAGCTTCGCTCCCAGTTCCGTTCCCGTCGGCAACTGCGCCTTGCCATTCGTGATCACCGGCAGCGTATCGACCAGCTTGTCGTAGAACGAGCGGATATGCGCTCGCACCGTCTCCTGAAACACGACATTGCCCGATGACGCGGCGAGATGCAGGCCGCTGAAGAGCGTGAGCGGGCCGGTGCAGTCGTGGATCGTGGCTGGCACATTGAAAGTCTGCGCCATGTCGATGACGCGCCGCGTCTCGCTGATGCCGCCGTTCCACGTCGGATCGACCATGCAGTAGTCGCAGGCCTGCGCTTGCAGCACGGCGAGGTATTCTTTGCGGCCGAGCAGCATTTCACTCGCCGCGATGGGCAGGCCGCTTTTTTGGCGGAAATCGGCCAGCGTGGCGATGTTGTCCACGCGCAGCACGTCTTCGAGCCACAGCGGCTTGATCTCGCGCAAGGCTTCCGCGATGCGCAGCGCGGCGGGGAGCTGAAAAAAAGCGTGTCCTTCGATAGCGATGTCCATTTTCATACCGACTCGCTCACGAATTTCGCGCAGCGGCTGCATTGCCTCCTCGACATCGGCCCACGAGATGTGCAGACCGCCGTGGCGATGGGCCGCACGATCAAACGGCCACAACTTCATTGCCGTGATGCCTTCGGCGAGGAGTTCCTCCGCCAGATCACCGGCGGCGAAGTGCGAGGACCAGTTGTCTTGCAACGGGCCCTTTTGACCGATGTCGCCATAGCCCGGCCAGCCGGGATGACGCGGCGCATCACTCGCGCCGGCGAGCGCGCCGTAACTCGGCCCGCCACTGGTGTTATAGACCGGAATTGCATCCCTCACCGGCCCGCCAAGCAGGCGATACACTGGCTGGTTGCAGGCCTGTCCAAGAATGTCCCACAGCGCGAGATCGATCGCCGACAGCGCCCGCATTTCCGCGCCCGGATGTCCAAACGGCGTGCAGCGCTCGTAAATGAAACGCCAGTGCGATTCGATGGCCAGCGCATCCGCGCCGAGCAGCCGCTCGGCCATCCAGTCATGAATCAACGCGGCGATGGCATGGGGCGTGTAATACGTCTCGCCGCAGCCGATGAAGCCGTCCTCCGTGTGGATGCGGACGAGCAGCAGATTCGGCATGATGCCGGACGGAATGGCGGTTTCGATGGCGGTGATGCGGGACATGTCAGGAGGAGATGATCAAACAACGCGGGGGAAAGCGTAGTTTGCGCATGTCCTTTCGCGCGTTCTTCCTCGTCGCACTTCTCACTTCCGCTGTGTTCGCTGCACCGCCTGGGGCCACGCCTGAGGCGCCTCTCAAGTTGCCTAAATCCATCGCGCCACACGTCCCGGCGAATTGGCAGGCGGGAACCGCCACGGCGACGGTGACACCGCAAAAGATGCTCTTCATGTCCGGCTATGCCTCGCGCAAAAAGCCGGCGGAGGGCAAGGTGCAGGAGCTGTTCGCCAAGGCACTGGCCTTGCAGGATGAGCAGGGGAACAGACTCGTGTTTGTCACGCTCGATCTCATCGGCGTGTCGCAGGCCATGCGGCATGCGGTGGCGGAGCGGGTGGAGAAGGAGTTCAAGCTGCCGCCTGCGAATCTGGTGATGAACGCTTCGCACACGCACAGCGGCCCATCATTTCGCACCAGTCCGGTGACGGAGAAAGACCTCGAAGACCCGAAGATCAAAGACGCCTGGGACTACGCGCAAAAGTTGCAGAACGACATCGTCGGCATCATCGGCAAGGCGATTGTCGACATGCAGCCCGCGCGGCTCACCTGGAACAAGGCACGCTGCGGCTTCGCCATGAACCGCCGCCGCGATTACACGCTGCCGCCCGATCATCCGAACGCCAACAAAGCGCCGAACCCGAATGGCGTCGTGGATCATGAGGTGCCCGCGCTGCGCATTGAGGCACCCGACGGCACGCTGAAGGCCACGCTGTTCGGCTACGCCTGCCACAACACCTCGCTCGGCTTCTACAACTGGTGCGGCGACTACGCGGGCTTTGCGCAGCAGTATTTGCAGCAGCATCGGCCCGGCTTCACCGCGCTGTTTTTGATGGGTTGTGGTGGCGATCAGAACCCGTATCCACGTCGCAGTGATGTTGTTCCAGGCGTCACCGATCTCGAACTCGCCATGCAGCATGGTCAATCGCTCGCCAACGCCGTTGAGATGGCCCTCACCGTCAATCCGCGCCCCATCGCTGGACCGATTCGCGCGGCGTATGAGGAGATCAAGCTCAGCTACGCCAAGCCGGGCCGCGGGGATCACGATTACCCGGTGCAGGTCATCAAGCTCGGCAACGACCTCATCTTCATCACGCTCGGCAGCGAAGTGGTGGTGGATTACTCGTTGCGCTTCAAACGCGAGTTCGTCGGTGACGCCGGTGTCTGGGTGGCCGGTTACTCCAACGATTACACCGGCTACATGCCCAGCCTCCGCGTCCTCAAAGAAGGCGGCTACGAAGCTGCCGCCGGTTGGGCGGAGGATGTCGAAGACCGCATCGCCAAAAAGGTTCACGAACTGCATCAGAAGCTTTCGAAATAGCCATGGAGCGCGGACCTCCGAGTCCGCAGCACTCCGCCACACCCAGCATCCTTCCAAACATGAAGTCATTCGCCCTCCTCCTCGTTCTCGCGGTCTCCAGCTTCGCGGCTGAAACATCGCACACACTCACGCTGCAATCCCGTTCCCCAGTGGGCAAAGCGACGCTCGTCAAAGAGTCATGGCTCCCCTCCCGCACCGCCATCATCGTTTGCGACATGTGGGACCTGCATCACTGCAAAAATGCCGTCACACGCGAAAGCGAGATGGCCCCGCGCATGAACGAGGTGCTCGGACAAGCCCGCAAGCAGGGCGTGCTCATCATCCATGCGCCAAGCAGTTGCATGCAGCCCTACGAAGGCACGCCAGCACGCGAACGCACTAAATCCGCGCCCACCGCCGCCCGTTTGCCCGACAAAATCGGCGAGTGGTGCAAACAAATTCCGGCGGAGGAGATGGCGGTCTATCCGCTCGATCAAACCGACGGTGGTGAGGACGATGATCCGGCGGAACACGCCGCGTGGGCAAAGGAACTGGCCGCCAAGGGACTCAATCCACGCGCCCCATGGACGAAGCAGATTGACGTGCTGCGCATTGATCAGGAGCGGGACGCGATTAGCGACAACGGCGTGGAGATTTGGAACCTGCTGGAGTCGCGGAACATCGACAACGTCATCCTCGTCGGCGTCCACCTGAACATGTGCGTCTCGGGACGTCCCTTCGGCCTGCGGCAGATGGCGAAAAACGGCAAGCATGTCGTCCTGATGCGCGACATGACCGACACGATGTACAATCCGCAGCGCTGGCCGTTTGTGGGCCACACACGCGGCACGGAGCTGTTCATCGCGCATGTCGAAAAGCGCATCTGCCCCACGATCACCTCGGACCAGCTCATCGGCGGCAAGTCCTTCGCCTTCAGCGATGCCACCGACGGACCCAAGCGCCTGCAAATCATCCTGCTCGGCGACAGCACCACCGAGGCCGGCATTCCGAAGAAGCTCGCGCCAGATGAACCGCAGCTTGAGGACACCCTGCGCATCAAACTCGCCGCCGAGGCCGGTCTGCCGCCCTGTGATGTGTACAACGAGGGCGTCAGCGGCGAATTCATCCGCCGTTTGCTCGACACGCGCTATGGCAAAGCCGTGAAGACTAAACCGCAAGCCGATTACATCTTCATCCGCTACGGCCTCAACGATCAGGCAAAGGTCAAGGACTTCAAAACTCAGTTCCCCAAGGATTTTCACGAACTACTTGAGCGCCTACGCAAAGACCATCCCAAGGCCATGCTCATCCCGATGACCTGCATTCCGTATGCGCTCGACAACCTGCACGCCGACATCAACGCGCTCATCCAGCAGATCGCCAAGGATGAAAAGCTCACGCTCTTCGACATCGCGCCGCGCTATCTCGCCGAGTTGAAGAAAAGCCCCGACGGCCTCAACTACCGCCGCTTTTCACTGAGCAAAGTGCCTGATCAGCTCAAAGCCTTCGCCACACCCTACCTCCAGCCCGGCACCGATCCGCAGATCGTCGTGCTCGACAACCGCCTCGACGGCATCTTTGGCCATCTCTCGGGATGGATGGGCGACCGCCATCCGAACCTCGCCGGTTACAACGTCATCGCTGACGAAACAGCGAAGTGGCTCGCGCCGATCATCCGCGAGCGGAAGTAGATGCGACTGGAGGTCGAATCCGGCCGCAATCAAACTCCCCATCGCCATGAACTCATCCTCCCGTCGCTCGTTTCTCAAGTCCGGCCTGTCCGGCGTTCTCGCCGCCAGTGTGGCACCACAGTTCATCCCATCGCGACTACTTAGCGCGGACGCGCCATCGAAGCAGATCACGCTTGGCTGCATCGGCGTGGGCAAACACGGCCTCGGTGTGAACTTGCAGTCGTTCCTTCAGGAGGACGACTGCCGCATCATTGCCGTGTGTGATGTCTTCCAGAGCCGCCGCCTGCATGCGCGTGAGGTGGTGAACAAAAAGTATGGCAACGCCGATTGCGCGGAGATCGCCGACTTCCGCGCCTTGCTCGCCCGCGCCGACATTGACGCCGTGGTCATTTCCACACCGGATCACTGGCATGTGACGATGGCTTTGATGGCGCTGGCTTCTGGGAAGCAGGTGTTTTGCGAAAAACCCACGCTCACCATCGCCGAAGGCCGCCTGCTGGCCGACACCGTCGCCAAGCAGGGCAAGGTGTTCGCCACCGGCCTCGAAGACCGCTCGCTCATCAAATATCACAAGCTCTGCGAGGTCGTGCGCAACGGCGGCATCGGCAAGGTGCAGCGCATCGCCATCTCGCTGCCGAAGAAGCCGATCTTCTCCAAAGAAGTGCCCGCGCCTGTGCCGGACGATCTGAACTTCGATCTCTGGCTCGGTCCTGCACCGCAGCGCGAATACACACCGAGTCTGACCAATGACCAAGTCTGGCGGCAGATTCGCGATTTCTCCGGCGGTTCGCTTACCGATTGGGGTGCGCATCTCATCGACAGCGCGCAGGTGGCGAACGGCGCGGAAAACAGCGGCCCAGTGAAAGTGGTGGGGAAAGGCGACATCCCGCCGGATGCCATCAACACCGTGCCGCAGACTTATCACCTGACCTACACCTATGAAAACGGTGCGGTGATGGAGGTGTCCGCCGACAAGCCCGCGATCCGCATCGAAGGCAGCGACGGCTGGGTCGCTGTGGATGGCTGGGACGGTGTGCTCAAGGCCAGCGACCTGGCCATCTTCAAGCGTCCCATCGATCCGGCCACCAACGAGATCTGGCCGCGCCCGCCGCGTGAGCACCGCAATTTTCTCGACGCCATCCGCCACGGGACGTCACCGACGTACTCCGCCGAAGGACTGCACCGCCTGAGCACCGTCATGCACATCGGTGCGATTGCCATGGAACTCGACAAACCGCTGCAATGGAATCCGCAAACGGAAGCATTCGATGATGAGAAGGCGAATGCGCTGCGTCAGCGAACGAGCCGTGAGGACTGGAAGAAGGCAGGTTGAGGCAGTGTGAGTCGGAGGATAGCCGTCTCGGCTGTCTGCGGCCTGAGGCGTCCCGCCTTGGCTCCAGATCGAAGGCGGGACGCCTCGATCCGTTGTCAGGCTGGAAGCCTGACCTCCGGTTATCTTCCTGGCGGGTTCACTTCCTTCGTCGTTGCACCATGTGTGTCGCTGAGGATGAGGATGGCGAGCTTCTCGACGTTGTTCAGCTCGGCGGGCTTGAGCATCTGGTAGTCGAGACCGTTGGCGGGCGCGGGCTCATACGGTGTGGGCGGTGACGCGCCGTTCTCAGGACCGTTGAGGCTTGCGTAGTCGAAGCGGCCGCGCAGGTCGGTGTAGCCGTCCTTGAAGAAGCGCACGGTGCCGTTGTTCAGCTTCGCATACACCTTCACATAGGCTTTGGGCAGCGGCTTTTCGGTGCTGCTGTCGCGCGTTTCGAGGCGACCGTAGTTTTCGGTGAGCGTGAGCTTCAACGTGTTGGCGTGATAAGCCTGCGTCTTGCGCTGACCGGCACCGAGAACCTCGACGAGCACGTTCGCCTTCGCGAATTCGCCGGGCAGGGCCACGTCGAGCGTGGCCTGGTCCTTCGGCAGTGTTTGCGTGGCGGTTTTGTTCGGCTTGATGATGCTGAAACGGCCAGCGTCCTGGCTCACAAACGGATTGCTGCTGAAACTGAACTCGGGGTCCATCAGGTAGTAGTTCAGCGTCACTTCACCGAGGTTTTTCCAGCTCAAGGCGATGGTTTTGTTTCCGACTTTAAAGTCGAAGGACGGCTCGGTGGCGGCGAGTTCGGTCTGCTGCTTCTCGCGGTCCGGTTTGTCGGTCATTTCGCCCTTCGCGGCCTTGCCTTCGATTTCATCGAGTTGCGTTGTCACATCGGCAAACAGCGTCTTCCAGCGTGGCACGCTGTGGTCGGCGTATTTGGCGGCGAGACCGCGTGCGGCGGCGAGATCGCCCTCATAAAAGGCGGCGTAGCACTGGAAGTAGTCGTGCTGGATCTTCGTGGGCAGCTTGGCGGCGTCGATCGCCTTGAAGCGAGCCAGCGCCTCCTCCACGCGGTTTTGCAGGAAGAGGAAGTAGGCCACGCTCATGCTGTCCATCGCATCGAGCTGCGGTTTGTGCGCGAGGATGGACAGCAGGCTCGAGTATTCACTCAAAACGGCCGGATTGGCGATGCGCCACTCGCTGCCAACACGATGGGCGCGTTGATTGACCAGCGGCGAATATTCCAGGTGCTCGTAGCTACGCAGTTCGATGGGATCACGCGTGAACAGCGTGCTGGTGAAGTAGGGGCCGAAATAGATGCCTCCAGGGGCTTTCAAAATCTCGCGTAGCGTCGCGGCATCGTTATGGAGGAAGGCGTAGCTGAACACGGCCTCATCACGAATGTGATGCTGGTTCATGAAGCCGATCAGCTTCTTGTAAAAGTCCACGCTCTGGCGGCAGCGCCAGGCGATGCGCTCCAGGTTGAGTCCTTCCAGATTGTTTTGATCGAGGAAGGCGAAGACCTCCGCGTCGCTGCCGTATTGCGAGATGTAATCCCACGAAGCCTTGTCCACCTCGGTGAGTTTGGCCACGACGTTGAACTCAAACGGCTTCGCGCCTGCCGCGCCGGTGCTGGTGGCGACATTGACGGGGAAATGCGCGAACTTCACGCCGGCCTTCGCGGGGACAATCGGGAAATAGAAGTGATACTCGAAGGTCTGCGTCGTGTAAGGTTCTAGCCGCACCTGTTTGGAGTCGGTGGCCTTGCTGCCGAGCACGGGCAGCGCGCCCTGCGGGATTTGCAGCAGCACCACGGCCTTCACACGGCTGCTCGTCGGGTTGGTGACGACGATGTTTGCGCCATACGTCGCGCCGGTGAGGAACTCGGTGGTGACGTATTTTTCGAACTTCTCGTTCCCCTCCATGCGGTAGCGGTCGCCTTGGCGGAAGAAACTCTGTGAGACGAGAAGCTGGCCCTGGTCGTTGTTCTCGGCAGCGGCGGGCTTGATCTCCTTGTGATACACGATGCAGGGGCCGCCTGCGGTGAAGGTGAACTGGCCGTTCTCCGCCTTCGTCGCGTGTTTCGCCGCCTCAAACGGCAGATCGAGCACCGCGAGCGCGAGCATCATCTCGGTGAAGTTGCGGCTGGCTTCGGCGACGTTGCCGGAAACAAAGCCACCCTTCGATCCAGCGGCCACCCACGCTGCGTAATCGCGCCAGAAGGCGTTCACCGTGACGAGATCGGCGTTCTGCTCGGTGATGCGCAGCTTGTAGTAGTTGTTCTCCGCCCACTCCTTCGTGGGGCCGAGCGCACGGAAGAAGGCGCGGACGAGGCGGCGTGAGTCAGCAGCGGCGGTGTAGCCGAAATAGGCAACCTGTTGCTCAAGGCCCAGTTCCTCCTTCATCGCCTGCTTATCCCCTTTCATATCGTAGCCGAGAGCGCGTTCCCGCATATCTCGCAGCTTTTCCACCTCTTTGCGATTCATGCGCTGGTTTGCTTCGGCGTCTTTCAAGGCAGGACGCCGCTGCAATTCATCCACCGTCATGGATTTGCCAAGGCTGCCGGCAACCCTGCCATTGACCGTGGTGGCGGAGGGTGCGGCGAATGCGTCCGCTGCTGCCATGAGCAGCGGCGCAGCAGCGGCAGGCGCCATCGCTCCGCCAGCAGTTACAGACATGGCAGACAAGGCGACCTTACTGCGGTCATCGAGCATGACTTCCGAGGCGCGATCTTTGCCGTCCTCCATCGCCCGACCGCGCAGGGCGGTTTCAAACAGGTGATCCGCCATTTCTGGATTCGGCGGAATCATTTCCCACAGCTCACGAATATGACGCGCGGCATGCGGCGCTTCGTTTTCGATGCGCTGGGCCAGCAGAATGCGCTCGACGATGTTGAGGCGGGTGTAGGCCCAAGCGTCGAGATATTTAGTGAGGTCGAGCCCGAGCAGGAACTCATCCATGAAGGTCTTGTCCTTCTTGTTGGCGAGGTAGGGCTTCACCACGGCATCGAAGAAGGGCTTGTCTTTGCGGGAGAGGAAGAAGCTCAGCTCGTGGCAGGCGAACTCGCCGTATTTGGCGCGCTTCTCGTCGTCCTTCAGCTTGGGCCAGTTCAGCAGCCAGCCGAATTCGGCGAGATGAGAGTTGCCGCTGAGCGTGGTGAAGAGACTGTGGACGCCGCCGAGCGTGTCGTAGGTTTCGAGTTCGCTGGTAAGGATGTCGGCGAGAGTGAGGGCCTTGCCGGTGTCGAGCACGCTGATCTCCTTCTTCTGCGTGAAGGGCTTCACGGGATCAAGATTCCGCACGAGGCGCTGGTCGGTGAACTTGGTCGGCACCTCCGGCAACGTGAGCGTGCGCCAGGAGGCGTTTTGCAGGTCTTCGGCGTAGATTTGCACCTGCTGGCGGTCGCCGAGCGCTTTGCGCTCGATGCGCACAACGCCGTCTTTGTCAGGGACGAGGTTGTAGATAACGGGGGCCGAGTCGGCGAGGAAATCGAGGTTGGTGCCACCTTGCGGGCCTGCCTGGGCTTTGGATTTTTTCGCGGGCTGCGGCACGGGATCGTTCATGGCACCAGCAGCACCGCCGCGAGTCATGCTGGAAGCTTCGCCGCCCGCCTGCGCGAGTTCGTCGAGGTCGGTGCTGCGGATTTCCCAGGGATTGAGCAACAGGCCGGGGCGCGTGAGCATGTTGCCGGGGAATGGCTTCAGATAACGGCGTTCGAGGATGTAGCGGTATTCATCGCCAATCTCGCGACCGGCGGAGTAGAGATTCGGATTCCGCGCCGGTGTGCCGGAGGCGGCACCGAAACGCGTGAAGCCACCGAGACCGCCGAAGAGGCCGCTGCCGGGTTCAAAGCGCGATGCGGCGAAGTGAACGCGGGCGAAGGGGTTGCTGTTCGCGAGTTTGACAATGATGAAGTCTTTGTCGGTCTCGACGCTCGTGATGTGGAGCGGCGTGTTGCCTTTGAGTTCAAGCTGGCGGTGCTCGCCGATGACCCAGCCGCCGATGGTGTCGCCGGCGGTGACTTTGATCGTGATGAGCGGTTGGTCGGGGAGTTGGAGCGTGTAGTCGCCGGGTTTGAGAGCTGTGATAGTGAGGGAGCCGAAAATTTCGATTTTCGTGTCCAAGTCCGTCACAAAACTTCCTGCTCGAACTTCCAACAAGGACACCACCTGATGAATTTTAGTCTGCATCTCTTCTAATCCCCAAGCGCCCACCAATTGATGCAACCGCTGCGTGGCAGGGATTTGTATGATTTCGCCTTCTTTGGCGTGAATGGTGGTCGAGAGCGTGGTGTCGGTGTCTTCGAGCGGCCACGAGGACTGGCGACCGTTTGGAATCCTCGCCGTGACGAAATCAATGTTTGCGAGCCAGCCGAGTTGCACGCGGCCCTTGTCATCGCTGCGCAGGGCGACGGTCTGGCTGCGGCTGAACTCGCGGTGCTTGAAGGTGAACAAAATCTGCTGGTCGGCGACGGGTTCGCCGTTTTTACCGAGGAGTTCGAAGGTGCGCTGGCCGTCGAAGGTGCTGAGGTGGCCGTCGTTGACGGCTTCAGTTTTGTCGATGCCGTTGAGCGTCCAGGTGTGATTCGCGGTGAGGTCTTTTTTGGTGCCACCGGCGCTGAGGACATCGACTTTGGCGCTGAAGACGACGGTGAGCGTCGAAAGGCGCTCGGGGACGGTGAGTTTGTGCTCCAGGACGCTGCCAGCGCTGAGTTTGAGGTCTTTGACTTCGCGGGTCGTCGAAATGCCGTCGTGCGTGGTGCTGGTGATGGTCAGTTTCGGCTCGGTGAGCAATTCGGGCGCGAGATGTGTCTCTCCAAGCATCAAGCAGGTGCGAACGGCGAGCGTGGCGTCGCGACGGGCGAGGAGTTGCTCGCGCTCGATGTAAAATTGGGCGTCGAGGCGGTAGTCTTCGGCGTGATGGGTGAAGGACGTGAGCGTGGCGAAGGTGCCTGCGGCGTCGCCGATGATGAGGGGCTTGCTGCCGGGCTGATTCGTAAACGGCACGACGATGCGGCCGAGTTTTTCATCGCGCACGAGCTTGCGGCCTTCGAACCAGACGACGGCGTCGTTCACGGGCTGGTTCTTTTCGTCGAGAACGAGGATCAGATCGCCACTGGGGCCGGTCTGTTGCAAAATTTTCCACTGGCCGGAGCGGATGAGGGCGCGGCTGCTGCGACCGCCGCCGATGAACTCGATGATCCATGCGCCGCGTTTGCCCTTGAGGTCGGGGAACTGAAATTTCTGCCGCGTGCGGGTGAACGGGCCGTCGTCGAAGGTGTGGGTCTGCTCGCTGTTGGCGACGAGGCCGTCGAGGTTGAGGTCGGTGTTGAGGTTGCGGCCCTGCGTCTGGAAGAAGTTGAGCGTGTTCAGCTCGAAGATCTTCACGATGAGCTTCGGCGTGTTTTTGACGACCACGTCGAAGGCGATGTCATCGCCCGGCGTGAACTGCGGCGCGTTGGTGGCGGGGAATTCGATGTCCACGCGGTCTTTGAGCTGCTGGAAGGCGGTGGGCGTGATGAGCGAGGCCCAGCGCTCGGCATTGCCGATGCCGTTGGTGATGAGCGCCTCGGCGAGCAAGGGTTTCAGCCAAGTGTCGCGCACGAACTCGGTCCACGGGGCGAGGAGCTGCTGCGGATCGGAGTCGGGCTTCGCTTCCGCGGCGAACAGGTGGAGGAAGTATTCGCGGACGAGCGCCTCGTCATTGCCGATGGGCGGGGACATGAGCAGCGGCTCGCTGAGATCGGCATTCAGGTCGCTCCAGAAGGCGGATTGGATGGTTTGCAGCCACCTGGGATTGAGGTAGCTGAGCTGACGCGGAAATTTGAGGTATTCGGCGAAGCGGTCGCGGTCGTAGATGCCCTGTTTGAGGTCGTGATCGAGGCGCAGATACAGGATGCGGGATTTGAGCGTGTTTTGGGACTGCGGCAGTGTTTGCGCGAAGGCCCACACGCGCTCCAGCCAGGCTAGGCGTTCAGCGTCGTCGTATTCGAGATTCACATCGGCAGACGGGGCCATTTTGCGCAGGCGGGTGTAAACAAAGGCCTGCTGGCTGAGCCAGTTGGGATAAGTTCAGACCTCAGTAATTGACCTCATTTCGGGTGACTGGACCGGCAAGTGCAAATCCCCCAATTTTGGCCATCCCAGTGCCTTTTCCTGGGCTGCTCCTTACTCCTCGCTTGGTGGGCTGGTCACTTGCA